>Ga0302320_10004401_pt1 | contig 32006 bp, 27 predicted proteins | sample Bog_T0_3_FD_202130 | JGI IMG/M metagenome (GOLD analysis project Ga0302320, IMG submission 202130) | Peat permafrost microbial communities from Stordalen Mire near Abisko, Sweden - Bog_T0_3 | ecosystem: Environmental > Terrestrial > Soil > Wetlands > Peat | place: Sweden: Abisko, Stordalen Mire... | reverse complement strand
TCGTGCCCAATCGTGCTATTTCGCACCTCGACACAATGCAATCCCAGCCTCCCGCTTGGTCAAAAATCGCCACCTCGCCAGTCCTCCTTCGTCAAAGTCAGTCAAAGCCAGTCAAAGTGTTTTCCAGTCGTTATCATCGGGCCATGGTTCCAGCCCGAATCGCTATATATTGTGGTCCACCAGGCCAAACACACAACAAATTGTGCTTTCCTGTCTGCGGCCTGCACCAAAACCACCATGCCATCCGCAATTCCCGTCAAACCTATCCGTCCTATTCCGGCAATCCGAAATCCGAAATCCGAAATCCGAAATCCGCAATTCCACTTGGTTCCACCTAATTCCACTTAATTCCACTTGGTTCCACTTAATTCCACTTGCCGCCCCTGGCTTGATGGCCCATTGGCTTAAGTCTTGCTCAAGTTCTGCCGATGGGTATGGCAGTGGCCCAATTGAGCCTTACTACGCGCGAACATGTTCGGGTTCTTAAAACGTCTTTTCTCGAAGCCAGCCGGGCCGGAGCCGGTTTCGGTTGCAACGGCGCCAACGCAAGCGGCGGCGCCGGCGGGTCCGGCGCAAACGGCTCCCACGCTAGCTGTCCCGGCGGCGCAATCATCGGCGCGGAGTGCCGACGCTACAGTAGCGGCGGTCGCAAAGCCGGTGGCTGATCCGGAGGGGGTGATTTGTCTGCCGCTGGGGCCGATCTTGGCGGCACTTCCGGCGGATCTGGGGGGGCTGGTCGCGTCACCGGCGGGGGGGAATTTTTTTCTGCCGGTCAGGACGGCGACGGCGCAGTTGGGTTCCGGGGCCGTGAAGATTCCTTTTGGCGAGTTGCGGCAAGGGTCGCCGCCGGGGACGTTTTACGACAACGCCACCCAGGACCGGACTCCCGTGGCGCTGCCGTTGGCGCAAATACTTTGTCGGCTGGATTTGTCACTGCTGGCGCGTCGGGCCGGGCAGAAAGGGGTCGCGGTGCCGGAGAGCGTGACGAGTGTCTTTGGCCAGGGCCGGAAATTGGAAGCGCCGGTTTCCGCCCCTGTGCGAGCCGCAGAACCTCAGGCACCTTCATCGGGCCAGAAGCCCGACGCTACACCAGCTTCCCCGCAGGATGCCATGGACTGGTTGCACGCGCCGGTCGCCGCCGCTCCGAAAGTCGTCCGCCCGCTCACTCCGTTGTCCTTTCCCAAACCGCCACCGCCGGAGCCGGGGGCTTCCCGTTTTACACGGCTGCCGACGACGGTTCGGCTGCCTTCGCCTGGACCAGAAGTGCCCTCGCCGGCAGAATCAGCACCGGCAGTGGAGAGGGAATTCGTGGAGGCAAGGCTCTCGGCGCTGTCGGAATGCTGGCCGGCAGAGGTGTTGAAAACCATCGCGGAATGCAAGCTGCAGGAGGCAACGGTTTCACTGCCGATGGGGCGATTGGAGGAGGGATTGAAAAAGGGGCGCGTGGTTTTTAGTTGGGGCGACTTGTGTCAATGGATGCAACCGCCGCCGCCGGAACAGGCATCGGCGCACGGCGGCGTGGCGCTGGAGCTGTCTTTGAAGGTTGTCGCTCCGCTGTTCATGGCGCGGCGGCGTCCGTGGGCCGTCCCGAAGCAAATGACCGGCGCGGCGGAGATTGCAGGACATATTCCAGACCTTTTCGGGCGGACAGCGGGCGCGGCAGGAACGGCGGTCCCGGTCCCCGCGACAGTGCCCAGCGCGGCAGCAGCGCCAGCGGGCGCGCTGGATGAGATTTTTGGGTTGCCGGGGCGGAACGAATGGACGCCGGCGGAAATCTGCCGGAGGGTTTGCGCGCTGGAAGGGGTGACGGGAAGCGCGCTGGCGATGAGCGACGGATTGGTGGTGGCGGCGCAATTGCCGCGAGGGTTGAGCGGGGAAACGATGGCGGCGTTTTTGCCGCAGATTTTCGGCCACGCCAGCAAGTCGGCAGGGGAGATGCAACTGGGGCCGCTGACGGGGGTGGTGCTGACGGCCGGACTTGGGAGATGCGCGATTTACAAGGCGGGCAAACTGTATTTGGCGGTGTTGGGCGATGCCGGAACGGCGTTGCCGGAGGCGACGCTGGCGCGGATCGCCGTCGAAATTGGCAAACGCAATCCATAAATTTATGGCCATCATCAATCAAGCAAACAAGGAACTGCAGCTCAAAATTGTCTATTACGGGCCGGGCAAGGGCGGCAAGACGACCAACCTGGAACAGGTGCATTCCAATCTGGGCAGCGTGCAGGAGAAAGGGAAGCTGATCTCGCTGGCGACGAGCGCGGACCGGACGCTGTTCTTTGATTTTCTGCCAATCGAAGCGATGGCGATCAAGGGGTTTAAGACGAAGTTCCAGCTTTACACCGTTCCCGGCCAGGTGATTTACAACACGACGCGGCAACTGGTTTTGCGCGGTGTGGACGGCCTGATTTTTGTCGCCGATTCGCAATACGAAAAGATGGCGGAGAACGTGGAGAGTTTTCAGAATCTGGAGGAGAATCTCAGGGCGCTCAAGCTGGATTTGGCCGAAATCCCCTACATTCTGCAATACAACAAGCGGGACCTGCCGACGGCCGCGCCGGTGGATTACATGGAGTTTCTGTTGAACAACCGTGAGGTGCGGGTCCCGTCGTTCACGTCGGTCGCCTCGAAATGCGAGGGGGTGTTTGAATCGCTGAACATGATCACGCGGATGCTGCTGAACAAGAACATCAACGAAGGGTCGCGGAAAACGGCATGACATGGCTGGCCTTCCCCAACTGATTGAAGAGGACGTCCGCGAGCTTGATGAGGCTGTGGACGAACTGCTCCGGCGGAGCGAGGCGGGCGCGGCGCTTGTGATTGACAAGGGCGGCCCGCTGATCAGCCAGCGGGGCGCGGTGGACAAATTCGACGCGACGACGGTGTCGGCGCTGGCGGCGGGCGCGTTCAGCGCGACCGAGATGATGGCGCGTCATCTGGGCGAGACGAGCCTGTCACATATTTACCAGCAGGGGCGCCAGATGAGCCTGCTCATCAGCAACGTGGACGACAACCTGCTCCTGGTGGTCGTTTTCCCGGCGGAAGGGGGTGTCGGCGCTGTCAAGTATTACGCGGGCGATGCCGTTGCGCGCATCGCGGCCCAGATGCAAAAGGCGGCCCAGCGCGGCCCGGGGGCGAGCCTGGACTTGGTCTCGCTTAACACGCTGGATGTTGGCGCGGTCTTCCGCAAACGGGAGACTCAACAGTGAATTTAGAATGGTGAATAGTGAAAGAAAGAAGGCGCCTTTCACACTTCACTATTCACTATTCACAATTTCTTGTGGGATCCATCGCAGAAGGGTTTTGTGGCGGAATGTTTGCAACCGCACCAAGCGACGTTTTTTTTCTCCTTGATTTCGATTTTGACGGGGGAAAAACCGGTGCCCTTGTGCGAGCCGTCGCAAAACGGCTGCGTTTTGGAACCTCCGCAGGCGCACCAAGAATAAACGCCCGGCTCCGCCGGTTGCACGATGGGGGATTTTTGAAAGACGGTGGGTTCAGGCATAATTTTGTTCTGCTAATGATTGTGACACAGCTTCAACTTCGACTCCTGTATTTTACAGCAGGAAATTGCGGGCCGCAATTTTTTTCGGGTCGGCCTATTTCAAAGGGCGCGGGACAAAAAAACTTTACGTTGCTGGTAGGGCAGAGCTGCCGCTCCGCCCCGATTCGAGGGCGCGCGGCAGCGCCGCCCTACCGTGAAGATTTTTGTCGTGCGCCCTTTTCACATTGGGCGCTTATTTGGACGGCGGCGAGCTTGGGTCAATTTGATTCAAGGCGCGGACGGCTTTGGCGCGCACCAGAGCGTCGGGATCGTTGGTCAAACGGCTCAGTGTGGGAACGGCCGCCTTGGCTGCGGGACCAAAATGGCCCAGAGAATTTGCGGCATTTTGCCGGTCGAGCGAACCCAAGTTCGTGTCGCCTGCAGACTCAATGAGCACCGGAACAACCAAATCCGCTTCATCGAGCATTTCTCCGAGGCTGATCAACGACATGTTGGCAAACCCGCTTCTCGGCGGAACCTTGAAGTCGCGAAGCAAGACGGGAATGACTTGTTTTGCGGTGATGTCCCGCGAGATTTTACTCAACGCCACCGCTGCCATGCTTTTGGCGCCTTCGTCAGTGCGCGGTCCCAAGAACGCCGCGAGCAGGGCCGGAATGGCGTTGGTGGCGCGCTGCCGGAAATTGCCAAGGGATATTGCGGCAACTTGATCCACGCTTATTTCAGGATCGGCGAGCGCGTCCGTCAGAGCCGGAATTGCGAGGTCAGGCTGCATTCCAATGCAACCCAAAGCATCGGCCGCCGCGACACGGACATCCAGATTCGTGTCATGGAGCGTTTTTACGAGCGCGGGCACGGCAGGTTCCGCAGCCGGGCCCGCCTTCCCTAGGGCTTCAATGGCGCGCACCTTGAGAAGGGGGTTGGAATTGGCGAGCATCTTCACCAATGGCGGAACCCCATCCGCACCCATCGCCGCCAGTGACCATGCCGCAATGTCACCGTCAACCAAAAAAGGCGAGGTGCTGCGAGAGCGCGGGCGGCCTCCCCGCGCCACGTAGGTAGTGCTGTTGTTCGCCCACCTGGCCACCGTCGCGATATCCTTCATTTCTTGGATAGTATTTGGAAAAAAACTGCGCGTGGCGTCCGAAGAATTCGCCAATATAACCAAGTCGGGAATGGCCAGCTTGCCCGCCGGCCCCAGAGCTTGAAAGCCGAGGTAGGCCTTCCAGTGGTCCCAGCTTGCCGGGGTTTGGGCGGCGGGATTGGGGTTCGTGGCATAAAGGAGTTGCAGGAGGTCGGGGACAGCGTTAGGCCCGATGTGCCGGAGGGCGTCATCCGCCTGGGGATTTGGCTTGTAAGCGCCCGGGCCGACGCCGTATTCGTCCAGCCACTCGCTTACGGTTTTGCCGTTGTAGGAGGGTTCCCACCAGTCCGGTTGCGCGGGCGCCGCCGCGACACTCAGCGCAGCCAGGAGAGCGCCTGCCAGGAGTCCAAGAGGATTCTTCATGGATCTACGTTAACGGTGGCAGGACATTCCCGCCGGGTCAAGTGAATTAGCATTAGAAAAGATTGCCATTTGACGCGGACGCATAAGGTGTTATACTAACAACACGAAGATTTGACGAAAATTTGATGACATGAGCGCCAGAAAGACAACCCCATCGGATTTGCTCGCTTTCGAGCCGACTACCACCCAGTGTATTGCCCTGCCCGCCGAAGCGGTGCGCTTGCGCAAAAATGGCATCGAATTCCGCAGCAAGGATTACTTCCAGCCGTGGACGGAAATGACGCTGAGCTTGCAGCGGACCGGGGAGAGCAAGAGAATTCACTGTACCGGCGTCATTGTCGCGTGCGACGGCAACCGGCATCAGGGTTACACGGTTTCCATGCTGTTCACGAACCTTTCCCGACAGTCGCAGGCCCGTTTGCTGGGGCACGCCTGAAGCCGCTGATTCCTGACTGGCTTTTTCCACCGCAGCCGGGCAAGATGCGGGCATGGAAACTTTCCACAAAATTCTAAAGACCGCGGTTGACGGAGGCGCATCGGATGTACACCTGAAAGTCGGCTCGCCGATTATCTTTCGAATCAGCCGGCGCCTGGTGGTGGTGGAGGGGCCGCAGCCGACGGAGGAGTGGATGAACATGGTGGTGGAGAACATCCTGCCCCGGCATCACAAAGCGCATATCGAATCGTTGCGGGAGGTTGATTTTTCATATTTTTTCCCCGGCGTCGGGCGGTTCCGCACGAATGTGTTTCACCAGCGAGGCCAGTATTGTCTGGCGATGCGGTATGTGAAAACGCAGGTGCCGAGCTTCGAGGAGTTGGGCTTGCTGCCCCAATTGCGGCAAATCGCCGAAAGCCCGCGCGGGATTGTGCTGCTGGCCGGCTCGACCGGATGCGGCAAATCCACGACGCTGGCCGCGATGGTGGAGCATATCAACGCCAACAGCCGCAAGCACATCATCACGCTGGAGGACCCGATTGAATACGTGTTTGAAGACAATCAATCGGTGATCGAACAGCGGGAAATCGGGCTGGACACGCTGACGTTCGAGGAAGGACTCAAACACGTGCTTCGCCAGGACCCGGACGTAATCATGATCGGCGAGATGCGGGATTCCACCAGCTTCACCGCGGCCATGGCGGCAGCGGACACGGGGCACCTGGTTCTTTCCACCTTGCACACGACCAACGCCTCACAGGCGGTCGGACGCATTCTGGATTTTTTCCCGGCGGAGGAGCGGGACCAAATCCGCCGCCAGCTTGCGGGCACGTTGCAGGCGGTCGTTTGCCAGCGCATGGTGCCCACCATCGCCGGTGCCATGACGCCCGCCCAGGAAATCATGATCAACTCCGCCACCGTGCGCAAACTCATCGAGGAGAACCGTCTGGAGCGGCTGGCCGCGGCCATTGAAACCGGGAGCGAGGAAGGCATGGTCAACTTCAACCAGTCGCTGTTCACTTTGGTTAAGGAAGGCAAAGTGAGCCAGGAAGACGCGCTGGCCAAGGCGACCAATGCGCAGGCGCTGGAAATGAATTTCCAAGGGATATTCTTGACAGAGGGCAAGCGCATCCTCGGCTGATGTGCCGACCGAGAGCCGCGCGCCGCGCGCGCCCGCAATCGTGTGACCGGAACGCGACATGAACAACGAACCCGCCCCAACCCCCGAGCCGTCCCCGAAAAAGGGCCGAAAAATGACTATTGGGCGGCTGCTTGCGCCCTCCATGGATGCGTTTGGACTGAGCCGTGGCGCTGCGCTGGCCAGCTTTCTGACGATCAGCGCAGCCCTTATTCTGGCGGTGTTCTGGTTTTTTGAATCGGCCCCTCCAAGAACCATCATCTTCACCGGCGGCGTTGACGGCAGCAGCTTCCAAACCAATGCCGAAAGATACCGCACCAACCTTGCCGGCAAAGGCATCACATTGAAAGTCCTGCGCTCGCAAGGCTCGATGGAGAACCTCAAGCGGCTCCGAGACGCATCGTCCCATGTGGATGTCGGCTTTGTGCAAGGCGGCGTGACGAATATCACCGCCGGGCGCAAACTCGTTTCCCTGGGCAGCGTGTCCTACGAACCGCTGTTTGTTTTTTATCGGGGCGGGAGCACGATGACCATCCTGTCCGAACTGGCGGGAAAGCGCCTGGCGATTGGCCCGGCCGGCAGCGGCACGCGCGATCTGGCGTTGACCCTCCTGCACCTCAACGGCATCGAACCCGGAGGGGCCACGCAACTGCTGGATTTGGAAGGCGGGGACGCGGCGCAGGCCCTTCTCGACGGCAAAGTCGATGCCATATTCTTGATGGGCGATTCGGCCTCGCCGGCGCTGATCCGCCAATTCCTGCAATCTCGCGAAATCCAGCTTTTTGATTTTGTCCAGGCGGACGGTTACATCCGGCAAATCAGCTACCTTTCCAAGCTGGTCCTCCCGCAAGGGGCGATTGATTTTGGAAAGAACATACCGCCGCATGACGTCAACCTGATCGGACCGACACTGGAAATCCTGGCGCGCACCGATTTGCATCCGGCACTATCCGATTTGTTGCTGCAGGCGGCGCATGAAGTCCACAGTAAACCCGGGCTGCTCAAGCGCCGCGGCGAATTCCCGGCGCCGCTGGAACACGACTTTCCGATCAGCACTGACGCCAGCCGCTTCTACAGCTCCGGGACAAGCTTTTTCTATCGTTACATGCCGTTCTGGCTGGCGAGCATCGTGCGGCGCGTGCTGTTCGCCATTGTTCCGGTCGTTGTGCTCTTGATTCCGGGGCTGAAGGTTCTTCCGTCGCTCTTTCGGATGCGCATGCAGTTGCGCATCCGCCGTTGGTACCGCGCGTTGCTGGCCCTGGAACGCGGTTTTTCCGGGGCAACCGGGGTGGAAAAGCGCCGCGAAATGATCACCAAACTCAATCACATCGAAACCGAAGTCAACCGTCTGAAAGTGCCGGCCTCCTTTGCCGACCAATTCTATGGCCTGCGCGAGCACATCGAATTTGTGCGCGGCCGCCTGACCGAGGGCGCGGAGTCTCCGTGAGACGGGGCGGCAATTCCTGAGCTGCGCGACTCAACCGAATTCAGGCCCGTTCAAGGTCCAACTCCGAACGGCGCCTGCTGGTAATCGGACGTTCCAGGAATCTGCCAGTGAAACTCCAGGCACTTGCCGAGTTTCAGCGCCACATCACCGGTGGTGAATTCCAAGACATGACCGCCCCCGCGCGCATCCTTGGTGAGGAAGTGCAGATGCCAGCCGGCCAGCCCAACCCCTTTCGTGGAGGGCGGCATCCAGAAGCCCACCATGGTGCCCTCGACGTCCGTGAACTCGAAAGTGGGCTGGGTCTTAACCAAATCGGACATGGGTTTGTAGGGTTTGCTCTGCGTGGGCATGCTCCGGGTTTTGATGTGCCGGAACCGGCCTTCCAGCTTGATGGCATAGATGGCGTTCAAGGTGGGCAGGAATGCGTTTGGAGTCTGACGCAACTGCTCGTAGCTCGTGGAGTCCGGCAATGACCGGCGGTCGTCTTCGTGAAACCAAGCCACCTCCAGGAACGGTGTGATGGCATTCAAATTAGTGATGGGTTGAACCACGCCGTCACCGCCAATCAGATAATACCGTCCGTCCAGCAGGACGAGTTCACCATTCCACCCGTGCAGTGTGCCCAAACCAAAATCACCGTATGGACGCAGACTCTCCAGCGAGGCGACGCCGTCATACAGCCCCAAAGCGAGGGCATCATACGTGGAAACCTGCGTTACAACACCACATTCATCGCACCTCCGCGAATGGGTCATGCAGCCGGAAACCGTCAGGGCAACAAGGAGTGAGCAGATGAGGCGGTGGGGCGTTTTCATAAGTGCAAATTACCTTTGTAAGCCCGCCTCGGTGCCGGACCGTCTGATCCTGGCCTCGTCAATGGTGCCGGGTTTCCAATCGCGCGCCATTTGCGCGTCGGCGGCTACGTTGGTGGTTTGTCGGGGAATGTCCACCACGCCGGCGCGGTTGTAGAGCACGGGTTGGATATATTGGCGGGTATAGGCGGCGGAGTAGTTTTTCCAATGATCCAGAGCCGCCTCCAAGTGCTGCACGGCGGCGGCTTGTTGCGCGGGGTCGCCGGACTTGTCGAAAAGGGCGAGGTCGCACGCGCCGCGAATCTTCGCCGCGTAGTAAAGTCCCAGATGCGACATCGCTTCGATGTCGTCAAGGGTCGCCGTGTATTCCTTGGCGCTCCCGGCGGGAGTGACGGCGGCGCGGCGCAATTGCGGCATGGCTCTGAGCGCGTTGCTGGCGTTGGCCTCCAGGGTTGCGGCGATTTCCAGCGGAGTGACGCCGTTGAACTTTTTGTCCGTGAGAAAATGGGCGCGCCATTCGATGATGTTGAGCACGCCGGCGCCAGGCATGGTCTCGCCCTCGATAAAATGGCGCACGGTGTAAAAGCCGCTCTTTCTCCGGCAGGCCTCGGGGAACCATTTCACGTCAATGTCGCCCCAGAAGAAGCGCGTGATGTAGGGAAAGGTCATCGAAGCATCGGCCCAGGCGGCGGTGAGCGCGGGGACCTCCGCGCCAGGGAAACGCGCGGCGGTGAGGCGTTGGAACGTGTCCGCCGGCAGGTCGGGGTCGTAGGCCAGACGGCCCCACAGCGCGAAGGAAAGCCACTGCTTATCCATCACGGTCTGGCGGGGCGTGGCAGCGTCTTTCGTCAGAAAATCCCGGCCCAGGATGTAACCATCTGCGCCCATGTAAAAGCCGGCGATTTTGTCCGGCCCGGGAATGCCCTTGATGAACGCGCGGGCATAATCCAGATCCGCCCAGCGAAAGCTGTAGATGTCGTCGTTGCGCACCGTAAGCCAGGAACGAAGCTGCGGACTGAGCAGCGGCAGCACCGGATCAATCATGCTTGGCCGGGGCACCGAATACATGTGGGCGATGGCGTACTTGAAGCTGAGATCCAGCGTGCAGGGCAGTTGCGCAAACGCGGTTTGAATCTCCTTCAACCCCGTCTCGTGGAAGCGATGGATGAATAGGAATTTTCGTTGCGGCTCCGCCGTGAGCGCATCCCGAATGCCTTCCCCGTAGGTTTTCCAGAGCCATTGCTCCTTGGTCACCCCGCCGCCCATGTCCGAGGCCATGTTTTCACCGGCCGTGACGCCAAAGCCGGCCAGCAGCGGATAGGTTTTGATGGTCTCGCGAACGCTGGCGCGAAAATACTCAATAGAACGCGCCGCTCCGGCATCGCGGGTGATGCCGTCCTTGCCTTCCGCTCCGTAGAGAAACGCGTTCCAAGTGAACCAGTACACCTCCACGCCGCGGTCGTGGGCCAATTGCATGACCTGGCGCCAGAATTCGATTTTTTCCGCGATGGTCAGCTTCTTCACCACCTCGTGCCGGGCGAGCATTTCCGGCCTCACCAAATTCCTGCCAGTGCCGTCGAAATTCTCATCCAATTTCACCGTGGTGCGCCAGACATCGTCCAGCGCGACGTCCGGAAATTCAGGCACTTTCACGATGCTGGGGAAAGGATGAAGGTTCCAAAGAGACAGAACATTGTAGCGATGACGGGCCATGTCGTCGAGGAACGAGCGCCAAAAATCCAGGCTCCACATTTCCGGAATGTTCGCCTGCGCCGCGTCGGAAGGATCGGAGTAACTGGGGGTGCGCAAATCCAGGGGGATGTTGAACTTGATGCCGCGCCGGGCAATGTGGGGCGTATGGACCGAATTCCTCAAGGAGCCGGTCGCATCGGCGCGGATCGCCTCCGCCACGTCCAAGCCGCCATACATCGCCCCCGCCGCATCGCCACCCGTCACGGTCAGTTTGTCTCCTTCGCGCTCCAGGCGATACCCTTGCGGCGGCAGCGTCACCGCGTCCACGAGGAGGGAAACGGACAGCGCCGGCAGGGCTTTCGCCGTCGCGGAGGCCGCCTGGATTTCTTCGACGGCGAAACGCAGCATGGCCGAGTTAGTGTCGAAGATAACCGGCACCGGAGCCGCGCGCGCGGAAGCAGTGAGGCACGCCAGCGCCAGCATCATTGAGAAGCGCATCTCCATCTGCGCGATTATTGCGGAAACCAGCCCGGATTCAACGCAAAACTGCCAGCGTTAAGATAATGGGGCGAAGGACAAATATCTTCACCGGGGAGGCAGGTGGGTGACGATGCCGGCCTCCAATGCTCCAATGCGACGGGGGGAAACCGGCGGCACACCCGTTACACCGTTACATTACCTATGAGAAACGGGACTTTTCGACCCGTTACATACCCGTTACATGCCGTTACACCAGGAGGGCAGAGGGCGGTGGGGGACATGCCAACGGTTGCCGCCGCCTTGCGCCGGGGGGAAACCGGCGGCACACCCGTTACACCGTTACATTACCTATGAGAAACGGGACTTTTCGACCCGTTACACACCCGTTACATGCCGTTACACGGCTGCGGCACGGGGCGGTGGCGGACGCGCCAGCGGCTGCCAAGCCGGAACAATGCAATTGGAACCACGGATGGACGCGGATAAACACGGATTTGGAATGCGAATCCGAGATTCTCTCCACCTCAACATGGAATCACCGAGCGGTGGGCAGAATAAGGACCGAGCAGCCCGGCCTTCTTTGCCGAAATATCCGTGTCTATCAGTGTCCATCCGTGGTTCTCTTCTGCATGGATACGGCCGCTGCAATTCTTGGGCGTCACGATTCCGAATCGGGAACCGCCCGGCCGTGAAGATATTTGACCTGCGCCCTGAGGGAGATGGCAGGAGACTCAAATTCCTGTTCAAAGAGTTCTTCCGGGCTTAATACGACCGCGTTTCCTCAACCTTGCCATCCCGCCTGAACCGCCGTTTTTCAATGGAGAAGATCATGTTGTTCCTTTCCCCGCTGGGGTCCGGCCCGTGATGTCAAAAGTTCAATGCCTCTTGATTCTGCGCCCGGCAGAATGTAGCTTGCTCCGATGACCGCTGTCGCCAACAAATTGCTGGACGATTTCAAAAAGCTCGCACCCGACGAGCAATGGATCGTCCGTGAAAGTGTGGTTTCGCTCACCGAAGTCCGCCAGCGCGAGGCATTGAACCGTCTGCGCGGCTCCAGCGCCGGCAAGGGGCTGCTGGACAAACTGCTCGCCGACCGGGCCAGGGAGCGTGCCCGTGGCTGACGCGGTCATCCTGGACACTCCGGCCATTTTGACGCTGACCGGCAACGAACCCGGCGCCGACGAAGTGCAGACGTATCTGGCGGAGGCGGATTCCCGCATTCGGTCGCGTCGCGAATCGAAGTCGCTAGGCGCCCACGACACGCAATTCGCGCGGCTTGAGGACAGCCAGTGTCGCCAACAGGCGCGGCAGGAGAGGGCGAAGATCTTCGATTTTATTGGACGGCGCGCGAAGCACGACCACAGCCACGGGCAGGGTGGAGACATTCTGCTGGTATGCCAAATTGCTGTCCACAGTAATGAAGGCATCAAACTGACCCCGAATCAAAGAAAGCAGCCTGCCGTTGGAAATGCCGCTCCATCCCATTTGTTGGACGGTGCGGGCCTCGTGTCCGGGAAGTTCGCAAGCCAGCCGCTTTGGCAGACATTCGTCAAGAACGACTCTCATTTCAAGCCGCCACAAGAAGTTTGGCGCTGGCCTGCTCCAGAAACGCAATCACCTGCGATTTGGTCACTCCGGGAAAGTCATCGAGAAACTCGTCGAGCGTGTAACCGCCTTCCACGTAATCGAGAAGGTTGCGCACAGGCACTCGAGTCCCCGCGAAAACCGGAGTGCCACTGAGGATTTCAGGATTCTGGACGACAACGCTTTCGTTCATGGGTTCAATTAAACACCAAACCAGGTGGAATGCAACCGCGCGCTGTGCTCGAAATCATGGTTTCGATGTCGTTTCCAGAGTTTCGAAAAGTCCGGGCTTTTCTGAATGCCTGTTTCCTTCCCGGCCTTCCGCCGTCGTCCGCCGTAGCTTTAACGAAGACGGAAGCCTTGGCGAAGGCGGACCTGTCGCGCCGTAATTTCAACGAAGGCGGATCATCCGGCTTGCTCAAAGACAGGAAGGCCAAGCCGAATGCCAACACGCGAACGCTCCGCCCCGACAAGTGCCTGGTCGTGCCGTCATTGTCCCCCGGATTGCGCCCCGGCTGCCCTCGCAACACGGGGGCCAATGCCGCCACCACCAGGGCAGGGCTTCGCCGTTCGTCACCCGTCCAACAGCCCATCCTTTTCAGGGACCAGCACGCCCTCTCCATTGCCATGAAATCAGCGCGTCCAATTGCGGGGTTGCCCTTTTCAAAACTTCCTGATACTCCTCGAACAGGTTCATTTGTTATGGGCATATTTGACAAATTCCAGCAACCGAAATCTGAATTCGACAAGTCGTTTGAAGATTGGGCCAAAAACCTATTTCCAGGCGGGCGGGGCGAACTGCTGTTCCGAGCAGATGTCGCCGTCCGCTTGAGCAATGGGAAACTCACGATTGAAGATGCGGCTCGATTGTGTGGCATGCTAAAAACTCGATTTCACCTTGCTTCCGACGTATTTGACGGACGAAGCAATCTTGGACCAAATGCGGCAAAACTCGTGGAACAAGTCAAAAATGATACCCAGCACAAATTAAATACGACCGAGGCAGCGGCGATCACTTTCTACTTGATTTTCGACCAAGTGGACAACGGGGTCGAAACCTATGCCCTCCTGCAAAATCGTCTTCAAGCAGTGTATGGCTCTGATTCAATCGGTTGCGACACCGACGAAATTCCAGGCGGCTTGGGCGAATTCGGCTTGGATTCAACCAACCCCATTCCGGTGCGAGGAATTGCGTCGAGTGCAATCTATCTGAACTGTCTCCGAACAACCAATGGACACAAGGTGGAGCACCAAAGAATGGGGTCTGTGACGGTCCCCAACATATTCGGATTCGTGGATGAATATGAAATAACCCAAACTGATCGGATTTTATGCAGAATGTATTTGTCCCCACACAATAGGCGAATATCACAACGACCCCCTCGCGGATTCATTCTGTTATGGTCCTCCCACACGTCTGCCCCAACGCGTGAAGCACCACAGACGCAACCAACGATGTCTGGAAGCGAATTGCCTGATTGGTCCGATTGGGCGACAAGACTATTCACCGCGACGGCGGTGCAAAGGAATATCGAGCTTGAGTGCATCTTCGATAGAATAATTGATGAACACCAAGAATATGTTGGTGGAATCGCGGTTTTTCGGAAGGGAACCGGCCCTGCGAAAGTCAAGGTGAATTACACGGACTTGGCCTCGTGGGGTTATGCTTTCTGCCGTGTCTTCTTGGATGACCTCTTGCACAGCCCTTATGAGCAAGACAGGCGTGTAGCCGCTGATATGTTAAAAACAGCAGAACGCGATCCTGATTTTCGTCCCTGGATACAGAAAATCGTCACTAAGGCCCAGCAAGCAGGGCAATTGGATAGCAAACTAACAGTGGATGACTTTCTTAATGACCACCCCCATTTTTTCATGTCGTCAAAGATTACAGGCAGAGAAACGGGGGCTCAAGAAGAATTTCTAGCTCAACAGGCTGGAGAATACTTTAAGCGCCATGCTGGAGAAAGTGTTGGTGGATTTAAGCAATCTCACAAAGAACTGCTATCAGCGGTCAGATTACGATGGGGCAACGCCACAACCGAAGATGCCTACCGTCTATTACACAATAGGTTGTTCAAGGATGCTCCTTTCCATGAAACGCATCGCAAACCAGCGAGACCGTAGTGGCTTAACAGGGAAGCGTCAGCGGTTCATCATGAATGAGGCTACCCGGCGGCGACTTTCCGAAACTTGTGCGTGGTCCATATCCGCAATGAGCATTTCGGCCTCCGTAGCGGCTTCAGGAACCAATGGCGCAGCAAGCAGTAGCCACTTCAGTGCCTCGACCCGGTCAGGGATCATACCGTCTCCCTTAAGAAACATCCGACCAAGGTTACACTGGGCCGCCGGATAACCAGCTTCCGCCGCTTCGCTAATCCACTTCAATGCCTCAGCGGTATCCTTGGCAACACCAAACCCATTGAGGAAAATGATGCCTACAGTGTTTTTTGCGCCAGCATGTCCTTGCTTTGCCGCTGCCAACGACCATTTCAGCGACATTGAATAGTCTTGAGCGACCCCTTTCGCGCTCGCGTAGAAAAGACCTAAATCATATTGGGCATCGTCCACTCCTTGAAGTGCGGCTTTTAAAAACCATTCGGCCGCTTTGGCGTAATCCTGTTCAACTCCTTGACCATTGGAATACATCACACCGAGATTGGACTGAGCCTCGCGTTGACCCATGTTCGCAGCAGCCAAATAATGAACGAATGCCTTCTGATAGTTCTGCGGAACACCCCGCCCGGTGGCAAAGTCAACGCCACGGTTAAACTGAGCTACCGGGTCATCCGATTCGTTCTCAGAAGTCCCTGAAAATAATCGTCGGAGAAAACTCATGGATGGAACTCGATGAAAGCAGGCGAATCGTTCTCTTGAATAATAATCTTTTCAAACCACCCTGAATGCCAGCGGCCCCTCAGGGATTCATGCAAACGAACCGATCGTCTCTCCAAATCCACTCTGGATGAACCGAGTTTATCCCAAAGCAACAGCCAAGTTCCGCCATAGCGCTTAAACTCAAGGTTCTTCATAATCTCACTCTTTCTTTCAATTATCGCGTGCGCCTGTTTGAGCCAGTATTCATCTTCGCTAAACTGTTGGTGTGGATCAGCAAAAATAAACTGTTGAGCACAATCGCTGTCTGTAGGCATCTTATCCAAACTGCGTCCACTCAATAGGCCGGGAGGGACGCCCATTGTCTCCTTACTTTCTCGCCTGTGGTGAGTCCTTCGCTGCTCCAATTCGCAGTTCGCGATCTGGCTGGCTTCAATTCCCACCGTCATGCCGCCGAATTTTACGCTGAAATCCGGCCTCGAATCTCTTGTATGCTCCACTTCAATTGGAAAGGCGCACGACGGTTTGAAGGCGATTTCATTCAGGTACGTGGCCAACTGCACCCGTTCAGTCAATTCAGGCTGCGACTTCGGTTGAGTCCTTGCCTCGTAAAAGGAAGGACCAAAAACCTGTCGCACCTCTTCCGCAGATTTTGCAGTCCATTTCATTTGAAATTTGATACACCATTACCACAAAACGCAAATTTGGAAAGCGCGTTTCCATTGCATTACTCCCATCTTCCCAAATTGCGGCCATCCAGCACTTCGATACGGGAGGCGTAAAGTCGCAATTCCCGCCCTCTTTCTTCCCCTGCCGCGACAATCTCAGGACTCAATGGCGTTTCAGCCACTGGTTCAGCAAACGACGCAGGCACCGCCCATACCGGCCAGCCGTTGAACGATTCACCCCGGTCAATCAATGTCCGAGTCACCGGACGCGCTTCGATGATTTGCTGCGCCTTGTATCGGGCCATGAGCATGGCATCCGGCTCGTCGCGTGACCTCATCGCAGCCGCGAACGATGGAAAAACAACGCCTTCCAATGGTTCAGCCAGAATCTCCCGGCACCGCTGGTAAGCCCACCGCGGCCCGAACTTCCTCCGCATCCCGTCCAGGTCCGTGACCCCGAACCGCTTGGCGTACGCCGCCACCTTGTGCCGCCAGAGCCACGCATTCTCGCTGTTCCACGAAAACCGGCAACTGGCCGTTCGGTCTCCGGCCTTGTAGCCGATGAAGCGAACCAGGCGGGCGCCCTTGTCCTCTTCCAGCCTTTGCCGGATATGCTTGGCGATGTATTTGCCGACGTAACGGGAAATGCCTTGCGCGTTGGATTTGATGGGCATCAGTTCATGCCGTCCAAAGCGGTATTTTGGGCAGGTGCCACGCCAGAAGGCCCACTCCGCCCGCAAGGCCCGGTTTGCGCTTCGGTAATCCTTGCGCTTGAATGCCGCGAAATCCGCGCCCGTGCGAATATCCTCCGCCAGGACAACGACCAGGTGAAAGTGAATTCTCCCGGATTCATGCCGTTCCCAAACCACAATGGCCCGCTCGTACCGTTTGACGATGACGTGGGCGCGAATGGAGCGGAAACGGCGTTGCGCTTGCCGGAGGCTGGTAACGTGATCGGCGAAGGTGAGGGTAAAAAAGCCAATTCGTTCGATGCCGTAAAACGCGACCAGGGCCATGATCTCCAAAAAGAGGACTTGGGCCATGCGTTTGTGACCGCCCTTGAGGATGTTGCGGGGATCAGTTTTCTCCTCTTGGGTGCAATTATTACTCAATAGACAAGGAAGGGAAAGGCCGGGGCGGGCGGCGCTGGCGCGCCGCTCCGCGCCCGGCCCTTCCCCCATGCCGGTTGCAACCACACTTGACCGCAGAACCGGCGAGCAGTGGTGCTCGCAGCATCGGTTCTGCTCGTTCTATTTCGCCTACGGAAACGGTAGGGCGAGACTCCGTCGAGCCGTGACTTTTCCCCAAGCAATCGAGTTTCGGCTCGACGGAGTCTCGCCTTACCGGCTTCATTGGCCCTCCTTTTCAGTGGCCTGGCGCTTGCGCAGTTCTTTCAGTCCCTGTATGTTAGGGATATGAAAGCGACCATGCCAGAACCGGAAATCGTAACGCGCAAAGGCAAGCCCGTCTCGGTGATCATCCCCATAGGGGATTATGAGGAACTGTTGGAGCGCGTGGAGGACGCCGGGGATGTGGCCTGGCTCAAACGCGCCCGCCGCAAGCCATTGCATTACCGCCCGTTGGAAGAATATCTGGCCGAGCGCACCTGCGGCTGACAATGTATCGCGTGCTGCTTGAACGGGCGGCCGAGAAGGACCTCTCACGGCTCGCCTCCGAGATTCACGACCGTGTCATCGCGGCAATTCGAGCGCTCGCGACAAACCCGCGCCCGTCTGGCTGCCGCAAACTCGTCGGGAGCAAGAACGACTGGCGTATCCGCGTAGGTGACTACCGCGTGGTTTACGAGATTGCCGACGAGATTCGTGTCGTACGCATCAACCGTGTCCGCCACCGACGCGAGGTGTATCGCTAATCGCACATATGTCACTGGCCCCCCTTGTTCGTAGCCGTGTTGGCAATGACAACGTTTGCCGCCTTGAGTGCCGCACTCAGCGAAGGCCAGGCCGCGACCACCGCAGCCAAATCAGGCTCAAGCGGTTTCCCAATCTGTGCGCGGGCGCAGGACAAAATTCGGGAACTTCTCCCCATGAACCGAGTGGCTACCTCCTCTCCCCAACCCTCCCCTCCACAAGTGTGTGGAGGGGAGGGAGAAGAATTCTGTCGTGCGCCCTCTGTGCGCGTATTTGTGTATACCCGCCTGCGCCAGGCCCCGGAATGTGCTCCAAGTCAACAACGTGTGGATTAGGGGCGAAGGCTTCGATTCCCTTCACCCGCTCCGATGCAGGCAAAGCGCCCGTGTCGCGCCCGAACACCTGTCGCACCAGAGCCAGCAAGAGGATTGGCAACGCCGTGAAAATTAAAAATTAGACTTTTCACGCGGCGGGTCTTGTCATAAATTCGCCATATGACAACCGAACCCGCAAAAGAAATACGCAATTTCGCCATCGTCGGACACGCCTCCTGTGGAAAAACCATGTTGAGCGAAGCCATGCTTGCTTGCAGTGGCACGATTGGCCGCATGGGCCGCATCGCGGACGGCTCGACGGTTTCGGACTACCACCCCAGCGAGAAGCAGCGGCAGATTTCCACGCAGGCCTCGCTCCTGCACGCCACGTGGACGGGAAAGAAGTTTAATATAATTGACTCGCCCGGCTATCTGGATTTCGCGGGCGAGGCCCTCAGCGCCCTGCGCGTCGCCGACCTGGCGGTAGTGGTCATCCATGCGCGCGACGGCGTCGGCGTTGGCACCGAGCGGGTCTGGAATTACGCCAGCGAACGGGGCCTGCCCAAGTTCATCGTAGTCAACCAGTTGGACAAGCTGGCCGGGGATTTCGATGAGAAGCTGGCGGCGCTGCGGGAACGTTACGGGGCAGGTTTGTTCCCGCTGAGTCTGCCCGTCAATGCCGGGGCGGGCTTCAACCAGGTTCTCGATATCATGCGCAACACGGTGGACACGTACGACATCTCGGACGGTCACGGCAAATACCGCGAGGAACCGGCTGAGGGGGCGCTGAAGGAGAGGATCACCCGCCTGCACACCGAATTGATCGAACATATTGCCGAGTCCGATGACACCCTTCTCACCAAGTTCTTCGAGAAGGGCGGGTTGTCGGAGGACGAATTTCGCGCCGGCATACATGACGCGGTGCAGAAACAGCATTTCATTCCATTATTTTGCACGGCTGCGGAAACCGGCGTCGGCGTCGCGCGCCTCATGGATATCATCGCCAAGTACGGCCCCACCCCATTGGACAGTGACCGGCAGCCGGCGATTGACGCCAATGACGCGCCGGTCGAAGTCCGGCTGGCCGATGACGCGCCGGTCATCCAAATATTCAAGACGATGGCGGAGGAGCATTTTGGGGAGCTGTCATTCTTCCGCGTTTATTCCGGGATCGTCCGTTCCGGTATGGAACTGTTCAACGCGAACCATTCGAAGGCCGAGCGGATTGGGCAGATCTACATATTAAACGGACGCGAGCGCACGCCGGTGCCTGAATTGCGCGGGGGCGACATCGGGGCATTGGTCAAATTAAAGGGGACGCACACCGGCGACACGCTGTGCCTGTCCGCCAAGCCGGTGCGGCTGCCCAAAGTGGAGTACCCGCGCCCCACCATCCATGCCGCCCTGGTCGCCACGGTCAAAGGCGAGGAAGACAAGGTTGCGGCGGGGCTGGCGGCGCTGCACGAAGAGGATCCCACCTTCCTGCACCGCGTGGATTCGGAACTGCATCAAACCGTCATTTCCGCGCAGGGCGAACTGCATCTGGAAGTAGTGATAGACCGGTTGCGCCGGCGTTTCAATGTGCATGTCGAGTTGGGCGAGCCGCGCATACCGTTCCGGGAGACCATCGCGGCCCCCGCCGATTCGCGTTACCGGCACAAGAAGCAAACAGGCGGCGCGGGGCAATTTGCCGAGGTGTGGATGAAGATCGAGCCGCTGCCGCGCGATTCGGGAGTGGATTTCACCGAATCCCTCAGCGGGCAGAACGTGGACCGCGTGTTTGTCCCGTCCGTCGAGGAAGGCGTCCAGAATGCCTGCCGCGAAGGGGTCCTTGCGGGATACAAAGTGGTGGATGTGAAGATTGACTTTTACGACGGCAAGATGCACCCGGTGGATTCCAAGGACATCGCCTTCCAAATCGCCGGCTACTTCGCCTTCAAAGAAGCGTTTCTCAAAGCCCGTCCCCACCTGCTCGAGCCGATTCACCAGATCGAGGTCCGCATTCCCGATGACTGCCTGGGCAAAGTGATGGGGGATATTTCCAGCCGGCGCGGGCGCATTCTTGGAGTGGATGCCGACGGCCCTTTCCAGACGGTCAAGGCGCTGGTTCCGGCGCGAGAGCTTTATCGTTACTCCAGCACGCTCCGGGCGCTGACCGCCGGGCGTGGCGTGCATTCCGAGAACTTCGATCATTACCAGGAAATGCCGCGCGACATGGAACAAAAGGTAGTCGAAGAGTCGAAGAAGAAAAAGGCCGAGGCGTCCGCCAAGTAGAACTCGCGCTCAGTTGGAAATGAGGTCCACGATGATGGCCTCGTAGCGCATGCCTCCAGGCTGGGGCAGGGGCGTGACGTAGAATTCCACCCCGTTGGAGCGCGCGGTGGCGGTTTGCGCTTCCTGCCAATGCACGCCATCGCTGGAACGCAGCAGGAGCAGGACCTTCCCGGGCGAGGCGTAATAGTGCAGCAACGCCGAGTCGAGAAATCCGTAGTTAATCACGACAGTCAAAGGAGCTTCCACGATGGGAGCCTGCAACGTCATCGCAATCGCCCCCGTTTGGCTGGCGGCGTCGCCGACGGCGATCTGGTAGTTTTGGCCGGCCACCGCGTGGAAAGTGACTGCGCCTGTGTTCGTGGCGACAAGGTTCAGCCGCTTGAGACTGCTCCCGGTGAAAACCGCGACGGGGAAGGCAAAGTCGCTGCCGCTCAAATCAATGGACGTCCACCCGCTGATCGGAGCGGTCCAGGTCCACCACGCCAATTTGCCAGTCGAGCCATTACCGACGTTGGGCGCGCCAGCTTGAGGAATCGCGCCGGCATTGTAGCCCGTCACCACAAGATAAATGCCATGCAGCACGATGCGCCCGGCGAAAGTGTCGTTGGTTGCCGGAGTCGTGAGGGCTACGCAAAGATTGATGTCCGCAGTCGTGCCCATGTTGCCATCCACGGCAATTTGATAGGGGACACCCTTGAGGGCGTCGAACTCGATGGCGTTGGGATAACCGGAAAGGCCTGCGGGCATACAGTTCGCGGGCGTCAGCGAGGCGATATTGGTGCCGGTGAAAGCCGCCAGAACGGGAAAATACGGCGGGGGAGGATTTTGATCAACGGCATCTCCGCAAGACCACGCCCCCCCGCCAAAGTCCCACTCACCCGCCTCAGTTAAAGAAAACGAACTATAATAATCTTCGAATTCCGTTACGATCTCGGTCTGGTCCACGTAATAGGATGGCGGCAGGTAAGGCGGAATGCTGTTGGTCGAAAGTGTCACCCTGCCGGATGCCGGGGCGGTCCAAGTGTACCAGATCGAACTGCCGCCGGGATTCCCCATTTTGTCCGGTTCGCCCGGCTCGGTGGTAGCCCCATTATTGTTGGCATTGACATGCGTTCGCGACCCGGTGAGCTTGATCCGGTTGGCAAAGTTATCGTTGGCCGGCGCGGCGGTGAATCGCAGTCCCAGGCTCACATTTCCGCCGGGCAGAATATTGGTGGTCATTTGGGGCGCGGATTGCATCCCAGAGGAAGCGTCCGTGATAATGGGAGAATCCACGTCAATCTGATACTGATGTCCGGCGAAGACATGGAAGGATATTTGGTCCCTCATGCGCCAATGGCAGCCGCAATCCCCATCGCTGTAGCAGATCAGGTAATTGTTGCTCGCCACCAGGGCCAGGACGGGCAGGTTGGTTCCAACATAAACGGTGACCAGGGGATTGAAATTCGTCCCCGTGACGGCGAGGGTGAGCAGGCCGTTGGTCGGCGCGGTCCAACTCCACCATGCGGTTTGGCCGCTGGAAATGCCATCCAGGAAGGGCTCCCCGGTTTCGGCGGTGGCTCCGGCCAGCGAACCGGTTACGGTGACGTTCGTCCCCCGGATTGTGGTGCGATCGGCAAAATCATTGTTGGCTGGCTGGGCGGCGGCGGACCAGGCCGCCAAGCTGACAGTCAGCGCAAGACAAAACCCGCACGGGTACCTCATGATTAACAAAACTACTCCTTCCGCCCAGGAAAGGCAACTCAATTATTATTTCAATTATTTCAAGTCGCCCGCTCCTTGGGCCGCATCCGGCGGCGGCGCTTTTGCCTCGTAACTTTTGAGTTGCGCTCGCAACGCGGCGGCCAGCGCGTCCTGCTTTTGTTCCACCGCCAACTCCAGGGCGCGCCGCGCTGTGGCCACCGCCATCCCGTAACTGCCTTCCTCCGCATAAACCGTCGCCAGCGAGTGAAGCACCGCCGGGTTGCGGTCTCCGCTCAACTGGCTGGCCCTTGTGGCCAGTGCCACGGCTTTCGCGCCGTCGCGTAGGGATGGGTCGGGGGTCGTTCCCAGCAACAGCGCCAGATTGTTGAGGACGGGGACATGGTCGGGATTTACTTCGAGCGCCTTTTCCAAGCAGCCGATGGCTTCCTTGATTTGTCCATTGTTGACGAAAGCGCCCGCCTGGCTGGCGCGGAGGTCCGTGGAGCGGGGATTGATCTCCAGGGCGCGCTGATAACATAAAATGGCCGCCTGCCAATTGCCTTGTTGCAGAGAGTCGTTGCCGAGGGTGGTCCAACTTCCCAGGGGGTTCACACTCGCGGCGGCGGCCTTGTCGAGGCAGGCCATTGCGCCGGCGAAATCTCCTTTCTTCAAAAGGGCCTGCCCCAGGTTGACCCGGGTGCCCTCTTCATCGGGATTGAGCTGCACCGACTTGCGGTAATGCGCGATGGCTTCATCCACTCTGCCCAGCTTGAGAAGCACTTTGCCCAAATTGTTTTCGGCCCTGCTGTTGTCAGGCTGGATTTGCAATGCTTTTTGGTATTGCGCGATGGCGGCCTGGTCCGCGCCCTTCACGAACAGGGTATTGCCCAGGTTGTTGATGGCTTCGGCATTCTCCGGCGCGATGTCCAGGCTCTTTTGGAAATCTGCGATGGCGTTATCCAGTTTGCCCTGCTGGACAAGATACGTGCCCATGTTGTTCAAGGCCACGAAGTTGTCGGTGGTGCAGGCAAGCGTGCGTGTCCACAGTGTGGCGTCATCTTTCCAATACGAGGTTTGAATGTGACCGCAGACTGTCAAAGCCCCAATCGCAGCCGTCATCAACCCCGCCAATATCACCCGGCGATGTTGCCACCCCGCGCTCCAATCCGCGACCGCCCAGGTCACCGCAATCGTCAAACCGATGCCCGGCAGATAGGTGTAGCGGTCGGCGTGAGTGACATGCGTGGCCAATTGGATGATCCCGGCCACCGGAAACAACATCCCCAGATACCAGAGCCAGCCCGTTAGCAGGTACGGACGCTTTTTCCGCCACATTATCGCGCCCATGGAAATCGCAGCCACCAGGATAAAGGCCAGACAGACAGTGGCCAGCGGCTGACGATAATGCACGGTGGCATACGGGGTGGCCAGCCCCGACGGGAACACCAATTTCTCCAGATAAACCACGCAAGCGACAATTGCGTTGCCGATGCGAGCCAGGAGCGGGGGAGGGGGGAAATATGATGAACTCGATGTTACCAGTCCAGGCACCAGCGCCGTAGCCACGCACGATCCCGCCGAAAGGGCCAGAAGCGGAATCTTCTCGCGCGCCAGCCGGAGAAATTCCCGCGCGTTGTGGAACCGCCCCAGCGGCCAATAATCCAGCAGCAACAATACAAACGGCAGCGTCGCCACCATGCTCTTGGCCAGCAACCCCAGCGCAAACAACAAGAACACCGCGACATACCCGGCGCGGGACGGCCTGCGGACCTGGCGGATATAAGCCCCAATGGCCAGCACGAAGAAAAACGCGCTCAACACATCCTTGCGCTCCGTCACCCAAGCCACCGACTCCGCCCGCAGCGGATGCACCGCGAACACCGCCGCCACAAAAGCGGCCCGCCACAAACTGCCCGTCATCTGCCGCAAGACCAGGAACAGTAGCACCGCCGTTGCCGCGTGAAACAGGACGCTGACCAGGTGGTGTCCGCCCGCATTCAGCCCGAACAACTGGCAGTCCAGCATGTGAGAAAGGGTGGTAAGGGGTATCCAATTGGCAACCTGCACGTGAGTGAAGGCCCAACCAACAGAATTGGCGGACAGACCCTGCCGCACTACCGGATTGGAATAGACGTTGGCGGGATCATCGTAGTCAATGAACTGAAAATGCGCCGTTTGTCCAAAAACCGCCCAAACCGCCAGCACCAGAAAAATACAAACGCCCACCGCCTGAAGGGCCTGCGGGTCTGCTGCTTTCGCCGCCGGTTGTCGGCTTGCTGGTTTCACAACTCCGCAAAATGTTACAGGACGCCGCGCAACCGGCGCAAACCATAAAACCGGTCAATTAGAAATGGCCAAATCCCCGCCGTGATGCTGACGGCTTAACGCATTTTGGCTCAATTGTGTGGGTGGGGGCGCTTTTGCTCGCAAGTTTGAGTGGTGAAAGGAATTGCAGTGTGAATTTGCATGATACAAAATACGAGTGAATGGTTCGTTGAATGATTGTCAGGCTGCCAACGACGAATGTCGCATGGCTTAATAGGAGCAGAATCAATGACACACAACATCAATATCCGCCCGGCCACTAGTGACGACCTCACCGACATAAATGGGATCTACAATTATTACGTGGCGCACTCCACTTGCGTTTGGACAACGCAGCCGTGTTCGGACGCTGAACGCAAAGCTTGGTTCCAAGACCACGGCTCATCCATGCCTGTTTTGGTTGCCGCACATAGCGGGCTTGTCATTGGCTGGGGCGCACTTGGCTCATTCCGAGCCGCCTATACCGCCGCAGGCATGTTGGAAGACTCCATCTACGTGCATCATGATTTTCACCACCAGAGGATTGGGAGTCGGTTGCTCCAAGCATTGATTGAGGCGGCCCGGCACTCGGGCCTTCGCTCCATCTTGGCGAACATCTCGGCGGATCAGACACCGAGCATTCGATTGCACGAGAAATTCGGATTTCAGAAGGTCGCGCATTTGCGAGATGTAGGCCAAAAGTACAATCAAAGGTTCGATGCAATCTACTTACAATTGCTCTTAGCAACCTGACAAGTCCCCGGGGCCAACCGCCGCTGGCACTTTCTGCTCCGCTATCGCGTAAAGGGTCAGACGGCTGGATTGGGAATCGCGCCTCGGGAAACTGTCATGGGTTGCCAAATGGAGCGGCGGCCTGCTCGGCGGCCAGGGCGTGGCCAGCGGCTTGCTCCCATTCGCGGGAGAGTTGCTCAAGGCGGGCGCTGTTCGCGGACCATTCGAGGTTGATGTCCCTGGCCTTGCCGGGTAACTGGTAGATCGCCGGGTTTTCCAGGTCCGCGGTGAGTTCTTTTTGACGGGTTTCGAGTTGCAGGATTTCGGCCTCGAGTTTCGCCACGAGCGCGCGCTGGGCCTTTCTGCCGGCGGAAAGGGCCTGGCGTTGTTCGGCTTCGATGCGCTTTTGTTCCTTGCGAGCTGACTTGGCTGGCGGGTTCGGCGATGCGGACCCGGCGACCGGCGCGGCTCCGGATTCGGGCGAGGCGGCGGCGGTTTTGTCCAAATAGTATTGATAGCCGCCGGGATAATGGGCCAGCCGGCCGGAGTCCACGCGGACGACGTGGTTGCTGATCTCGCGGATGAAATAGACATCGTGGCTGATGAAGACAAGGGTGCCGGTGTATTGGCGCAACGCGGCGACCAAGGCGTCAATACTGGCCATGTCGAGGTGCGTGGTCGGCTCGTCCATCAGCAGCAGGTTCGGCGGCTGGAGGAGGAGTTTGACCAGCGCGAGCCGGCTTTTTTCCCCGCCGCTGAGGACGCTGACGTTTTTGAAAACGTCGTCACCGCGAAAGAGAAAAGCGCCGAGCAGCGTGCGAATGGATTCTTCGGTCATGCGCTCCGGGGTATCGAGCGCCTCCTCCAGGACGGTGCGGGAGGGCTGGAGCATGTCCACGCGATATTGGGAATAGTATCCGGCGCGGGTGTTGTGTCCCAGTTCGCGGACGCCGTGCTGCGGATGAATGACGCCGGCGAGGATTTTGAGGAGGGTGGATTTGCCGGCGCCATTGGGACCGACGAGCACGATGCGCTGGCCGCGTTCGGCCTGGAAATCAACGCCGCTGTAAACGGTGTTTTGGCCGTAGGCGTGGTGGATGCCCTTGAGGGTAATGACCTTCAGGCCGCTGCGCTGGGGTTGGGGAAAGTGGAACTTGATTTTGCGGACGGCGTCGTCGGGCGCCTCGATCTTCTCCATGCGCTCGACCTGCTTGAGCTTGCTCTGGGCTTGCGAGGCTTTGCTGGCCTTGGCGCGGAAACGGTCGGCGAATTCCATGAGGCGGCCGATCTCGCGCTGCTGGTTTTTATAGGCGGCCAATTGCTGGACTTCGCCGGCCGCGCGCTGGGCGAGGTAATCGTCGTAATTGCCGCGATAACGGATGAGTTTGCCCCGGCGCAATTCCCAAATGTTGCCGGTAAGCTGGTTGAGGAAAGCGCGGTCATGGGAAATGAGGAGGATGGAGCCGGGGTATTGGCGGAGGTATTCCTGGAACCATTGCAAGGTTTCCAAATCGAGGTGGTTGGTCGGCTCGTCGAGCATCAGCAAGTCGGGCGCCTGGACCAGGAGGCGGGCGAGGTGGGCGCGCATGACCCAGCCGCCGCTCATTTCGCGCAGGGGACGGTGGAAGTCCTTTTCGCGGAAACTCAGGCCGGCGAGAATCTGCGTGGCCCTGGGTTCGAGTTGATAGCCGCCCAGCGCTTCGTAGCGGGCGTGGATATTGTCGTGGAGATCAACGGCGTGTCCCGCCTCGGCGGCCTTGAGTTGTTTCTGCAACTCGGCGATTTCGGGAGTGATGGCGATGGCGAGCTCGAGAACGGTTTCTTCGCCGGCGGGCGCGGTTTCCTGCGGCAAATGGCCGACGGTGGCGTTGCGCTCCAGCGTGATGGCGCCGGCATCGGGGGATTCGGTTTGGAGAATCAGCGAGAACAGCGTGGATTTGCCCGCGCCATTCGGCCCGACCAGGCCAATGCGGTCCCCGCGGCCGACCTGGACGGAGACGTCTTCAAACAACGTCTGCGGCCCGTAAGACTTGGAAAGATCTGAAATTGTCAGCATCGGCTGAATGGCCGCCTCACTTGGGCCAATGCCTCGTCTCCAGGTATCGTCTTGACCATTCCGCTGCGAACATCATCCCGCCGTCGGCGCGCCTCAGCAACCCATAGCTGGTGGATATAACCGTCTTCCTCCGGGTCAAGACTCTCCACCAGACGGTCGGCCAGCAAAGCCCGCGCCTCGCTTGGCAAGGCGAGCGGTTCCTCCGCAATCTGCTCTATTTTCATGCGGTGAAACTACCGCAGTTACGTCGGCAACTCAACTGGAATTGGCTTTCCTGAAGCGGGTGCGCCTTGAAATTAAGACTAAGATCAGGGTTGGGATTAAGATTAAGCACCGGAAACCGCAGCCAGCCCGACGAAATTGCGCAGCAGTTGCAATCCGACCTCCTGGCTTTTCTCGGGATGAAATTGCGTGGCGAAAACATTGTCGCGCCAGACGGAAGACGCGAACGTCCGGCCATAAGTCGTCGTGGTCGCTATGATCGCCGGGTCCGTCGGCTGGGGAAAGAAGCTGTGAACGAAATAAACGTAGCTGCCGGAATCAATGCCGCGATAGAGCGGGCAATCCGGGCGCGCGATGTCAATCCGGTTCCAGCCGATTTGCGGGATTTTGAGGCCTGGCTCCTCCGTGAAACGCACTACCTTGCCGGCAAAGACGCCCAGGCCGGGGGCGCAACTGTTGAATTCCTCGCTGCGCTCGAACAGCGCCTGATAGCCGACGCAAATCCCAAGAAATGGCCGTCCGCTGCGGATGAACTCGCGGATCGCGTCCAGCAGATCCTGCTTTCTCATGGCGTTGACGCAATCGTCGAAAGCCCCCACGCCGGGCAGCACGACGGCGCCGGCGGCGGTCATTTCCTCGGGGCGGCGGACGATGCGCACGTCGCCGCCCGCTTTGAGCAGCGCTTTTTGCACGCTGCGCAAATTGCCTGAATCATAGTCAATGAGAGCGATCACCGTGCCGCCAAGGTATCATCCGTTGCGCCACGGTCAATGGCTTCCGCACTTTCGCCCCACGAGATTGGGAGTGGCTGGAAAAAAGAGTCGCCAACAGCGCCGGAGATGGCACATTGTTATCGCGACAGGAAATAAATTATGGACATACGAAAAGCTGTCATCACCGCCGCCGGTCCGGGCCAGCGGACGCTGCCGCTCCAAACGCTGGTGGATCGCGACGGCAAAACCAAAACCGCGCTGGCCATCATTGTCGGCGAGGCGCTGAATTCCGGCGCGGAGGAAATCTGCGTGGTGATCCATCCGGGGGACGGGGACACTTACCGCGAAGCCGCCGGACCGCACGGGAAGCGGTTGCAGTTCGTCGAGCAGGACAAGCCGCTGGGCTACGGGCACGCCGTCTGGTGCGCCCGCGAGTTCACCGGTTCGGAGCCGTTTCTGCTGCTGGTCGGGGATCATCTTTATCTGAGCCGGGAGAAGCGGAGTTGCGCGCGGCAACTGGTCGAGGTGGCTGCGGCCGAGGCGTGCGCGGTGTCGGCGGTGCAGGCCACGCACGAGAGCAAGCTGCCTTATTACGGCGTGGCTGGCGGGCGGCTGGCGGAGAACCGCAAGGGCCTTTACCTCATTTCCGAAGTGATGGAGAAACCGTCGCCGACCGTCGCCGAACAACGCCTGATCGTTCCCGGATTGCGCGCGGGCCATTATCTGTGCTTTTTCGGGATGCACGTGCTGACGCCGGCCGTGATGGAATTACTCGGCGCGGAGATGGCCACCGGCCACCCGGCCAGCCTGAGCCAAACGCTCGCCAAGCTCGCCGGCCGCGAACGCTATCTGGCCTGCGAGTTGCAGGGACGCCGTTTTGACATCGGCTTGAAATATGGCCTGCTCACCGCGCAACTGGCGCTGGCTTTGAGCAGCCCGGCGCGCCCGGAAGTCCTCGCCACGCTGGTGGATTTGCTGGCGCAGGAAAATACTTGACAGTTCGCACTCACCGCAACTCCCCACGCTCATGGCCGGCCCCCTCATCAAGATCATCACCTCGGCGGACCCCAAGGTTCGGGACCAGTCGCTGGACGCCGTTTGCGCGCGCGCGACGGCCGCCGAACTGCTCGCGGCCTGCGAGGAACTGGAGGACTTCCGCCGCCGGAGCGACAATCTTTACGAGCGGGTGCGCGCGCTGTTTTTCCTCTACGCAATCCACCGTTTTCATCTGCCGGGGAAACTGCCCGCTGGCGCGGCGGGGATGATCCCTTTCAGGGGATTTGAACATCTGCTGCAACGGCGGTTTGAGGAGGCGCTGGGCCAGTTTCTCGCCGCGCAAAAAAGCGGCGGCCCCAGCGACGCGCTGTCCAGCGCGCTGGCGGCGGTGTATCAGCGCCTCGGTTTTCAGACGCTGGCGGACCAGGTGCGGCGCAGTGTGCGATCGGTGCGCGGCAACCAGTGGATGTTCCGCATGGGCCATCCGGCGGACCATCCGCTGCGCGTGCGACCGGAGTTGCTGCAACGGGGCGCGGACGGCACCTACCCGGTGCTGCGCGAGCGCACCCCGGTGCGAATGGATTTGAGCCATTCGGGCTGGAGCGACATTTTCTTTCTCGGCATGGATTTTCCCGAAGGCGCGCGGGTGCTCAATGTGTCCATTGACCTCGGCGTTCACGGGCGCGACACGGCCCCCCGACCGCCGGTGGAGGTGAGCCTGAGAGTGATTGACGAGCCGGTGCTGCGCCTGACCAGCGTGGACCTCGGCGCGACGGCGGACCTGGACAGCCTGGCTGCGGTTTTTGATTTCGCGCGCGACTATCTCGGTTTGTTGAAGGCGGCCGTGATCGCCGCCGGCATTGTGCCGCCGGGCATTGAAGGGTCGGGACTCAACCTGGCCGACCTGCTGGCGCGCGTCTTCGGGCCGGGGCGCGGATTGGAACTGGTCAGCCATGTCAATGATATTCCCAAAGGCTCGCGCCTGGCGGTCTCGACCAACCTGCTCGCCGCGCTGATTTCGGTCTGCATGAGGGCGACCGGCCAGGCCAAGTCGCTGACGGGCGCGCTGGAGGAGGAGGAACGGCGCCTTGTGCTCGCGCGCGCGCTGCTGGGCGAATGGCTCGGCGGCTCGGGCGGCGGCTGGCAGGATTCCGGCGGCGTATGGCCGGGCATGAAACTGATTTGCGGCGTAGTCGCGACGGAAGGCGATCCCGAGTTTGGCGTCAGCCGCGGCCGCCTCATGCCGTCGCACCGGATTCTGGATCAGAACGACGTTTCGGAAGAGACGCGGGAACGCTTGCAAGAGAGCCTGGTGCTCGTCCACGGCGGCATGGCGCAAAACGTCGGGCCAATCCTGGAAATGGTGACAGAGAAGTACCTCCTGCGCTCGGCATCGGAATGGGCCGGACGCCGCCAGGCCATCGGTTTGCTCAACGAGATCCTGTCCGCATTGGACGCGGGCGACGTGCGCGGCGTGGGCGAATTGACCTCGCGCAATTTCGTCGGGCCGCTCCAGACCATTATTCCGTGGGCGAGCAACGCCTTCACCGAATCGCTTATCGCGTCCGCGCGCGCCGAATTTAAGGAAGATTTCTGGGGCTTCTGGATGCTGGGCGGCATGTCCGGCGGCGGCATGGGATTCATCGTTGCTCCGAAACGGAAGGCCCAGGCGCAGCAGCGGCTCCAGCAAATCATGTCGCAAACCAAGCGCGAAATGCAGCACGCGCTCCCCTTCGCGATGGAGCCGGTCGTTTATGATTTCGCCATCAACGAGCGCGGCACGTGGGCGGACCTGCTTCGCGACGACGCCGCGTTGCTGCCGCCCGGCTATTATGCGCTGCATGTCCCGCGCTGGCTGCGCGCCGATCCGCAGTCGCTGAACCCGCCGCAACGCGCGGAACTGGAAAAGTTCGGCGCCGCCTGCCGCGCGCGGCCCGAAATGTCCGGCATGATGGCAGACCTTTTCGAGCGTTTGCTGCCACGCCTTAAGTCCGAGGACGGCGCGCGTCAGAGCCTTGCCGAATTGCTCGAACAAAACGGATTTGACCGCGTGCAGCACGAGCAGATTCGCGACGATTTGAAGAACGGCCGCATCGGCCTCGCGCAAAACCGCCTGTCTGCCGACGCGGACATCCGGGACGTGGAGGACGGGGATGTGCTTGACTTCACGCGGCCGCCGACGGAGGAATTGAGTCGTGCCGGCCTGGCCGCCATCGCGCGCGGCGAACTGGCGGTGGTCACTCTGGCCGCCGGCGCGGGCAGCCGCTGGACGGAAGGCGCGGGGGTCGTCAAGGCGCTGCATCCGTTCTGCAAATTCGGCGGGCAGCACCGGACGTTCATCGAAGCGCACCTGGCCAAGAGCCGCCGCATCGGCGAACTGGGCGGATTGCCGCTGCCGCACATTTTCACCACCAGCTACTTGACAAACGCCGCCACCGCCGAATACCTGCGCCGCAAGGACAACCATCATTATCCCGGCCCGCTCCTGCTGTCGCCCGGCCGCTCCATCGGATTGCGGATGATCCCTATGGTGCGCGACCTGCGCTTTCTTTGGGAGGAAATGCCGCAGCAGCGCCTCGACGAGCAGCAGCAAAAAGTCCGTGACAGCCTGCGCGCCGCCCTCATCAACTGGGCGCGCTCGGCGGGCGAAGGCGGTGACTACACGGATAATCTCCCGGCGCAATGCCTGCACCCGGTGGGGCACTGGTTCGAGATTCCCAACCTGCTCCGCAACGGCGTCCTT
>Ga0302320_10004399_pt1 | contig 32015 bp, 13 predicted proteins | sample Bog_T0_3_FD_202130 | JGI IMG/M metagenome (GOLD analysis project Ga0302320, IMG submission 202130) | Peat permafrost microbial communities from Stordalen Mire near Abisko, Sweden - Bog_T0_3 | ecosystem: Environmental > Terrestrial > Soil > Wetlands > Peat | place: Sweden: Abisko, Stordalen Mire... | reverse complement strand
CAGGTATAAGGGAAATATCCGCCGAGTTACTTACGGACTTTAATGATGATTGTGTGTCCGCGACTTGCGCCTGCGCGAACTGTATCTGTAAAAATGCGACGCCGGCAAGCACGGCCGCAGGGAGAAGCATTTTCATCGCAACACATCCCTCACGAGCATTCAGTTATTCGATTCGTTAGATGTCAAGCTTCAGGTTACGGTGGCTTTTGTTGAAAAACAAAAACAGCTCTGATGCTGGCAACACTGAGAAGCGGGTCGCATCTAATTTCGTGTGACCGTCTCGGCCACTCTCAAAGTCAAATAGAAAGGCGTAGTGAACGCAATGACGGCGCCTCTAAAAATCATCGCCAGCATTGCTTTGATGGCAATCCCGTTCTCTCAAGCCCGGGCAGGCGATGTGCTTACAATCAAAATTCCGAGGCGCAGTGAACTGACACCCGTGCAAAAGCTCAATCGGGAAGGGGTCGAAGCGGTAAAGAAACTCGATTATGCAAAAGCGGCTTCTCTCTTCTACAAGGCATATCTCTATGATCCTTCCGATCCCTTCACGCTGAACAACTTGGGCTACATCTCAGAGTTGCAGGGCGAATTGGAGCGTGCGCACAAGTTTTATGCGCTCGCGGCAGAGCAGGGCAGCAATGCAAATATCGACAGGAGCAATGCGAAGGCTCTGGAGGGGAAGCCGATGCAAACCGCTTTCGAGAGCCTTCAAGACATTCCGATGCGGGTGAATCGCATGAACATCGATGCCATGGAGCTTCTCGAACAGAGCCGTGGATTTGAAGCAGTTGCTCTCCTTCGCCAAGCCCTAACGCTGGACCCGCAGAATCCTTTCACGCTGAACAATCTGGGAGTTGCTGACGAAACCATCGGAGATTTCGACGACGCCTTGAGGTCTTATGTCGCTGCCGCTCAGTTACACTCCTCGGAACGTGTCGTCATCACCTTAGACGAAGTATGGAAGGGAAAGGCTGTCAGCACGGTGGCTGCAACAGGTGAAAAGCGACTGGAAGAACGCTTGAAGAAGATGAATGGCGGAGAGGAGCACGCTGTCCTGCTCACGTTGCGAGGAGTTTCAGCGACCAATCAGAACAATTGGCTTGCGGCGCGGGAAAACTTTCTTCAGGCTTACTCGCTTGATCCCAAGAGCGCTTTTTCGCTCAACAATCGCGGATTCGTCGCGGAGATGGATGGCGATCTCGAGACGGCGGAATTCTTCTATGAAAAAGCGCGCAAGGCCGGCGATGCGAACGCGCGGGTGGGAATGGCAACCAAGCATGCATCGGAGGGAAAGCGACTTATCGCGGTGGCGACGGAGAGCGACCGCCAAGTGGATGGCGAGCTTGACCGATACAGCCAGGAGCGCCACCGGCAGACAGGTACGGTTGAGTTGACTCCTCGCGGCGTTGCATTAGACAGAGATTCAAGCGCCACGCCAGAAATGCCTTCGTCCCCCGATGTTCTGCCGGTACCGCAGCTGCAATAACTTGAGTGAGAGGATTCAATTGAAATGATGACAGACGTGAAATCGTCGACCCGTCCATCGATGACGCTTCTTTCCCGCATGTTGCTTGCGCCGCGCAAAAACGACACGGCATCGTTGCCGAGTTCGGAGGAGTTAAAGTCGAAGCTTTGCAAAATCAGCCGCGAGAAGTTCGATGGTTTAGTGACCCTAGCCAACTCGAACCATGTGATTGTCCGCGGGCTTGAGTTTTTCGTTGATGTAATGCGCGGGGTGAAAGACGATATGCGCGTCGAATGGGCCCAAGTCGCCCTCGATGCGGAGAAGACCCGCATCAGGACGGCACTCGGTTTCCTGCAGGAGATCTGCACAGCATTTGAACTTGAGCATTATGACATCACGGTGATCAAATCGCTCGATCACTGGCCGGATCTTGGCAGCGATCTTGACTTGTATACAAATGCGAAACCGGATGAGGTCGCCAAACTCATGGAGAGACGCTTCCGCGCACAAGTTGCTGCGCGAAGCTGGGGTGACCGTCTTGCGTGCAAGTGGAACTTCATCATTCCGGGACTGCCTGAGGCCGTGGAGGTTCACATAGGCCGCCTGGGACAAACCGGAGAGCAGATGGCAATTGCCTCACGGCTCGCGGCACGCTCCCGGCGAGTTCTGATCGGCAACCAGGAGTTTCGAGTTCCTTCAGCTTCAGACCGGTTGATGATTTCTACCTTGCAGCGCATGTACCGACATTTCTATTTCCGGTTATGCGACATTGTCGACACCGCGGAACTCTGGAATTCCGGGTCAATCGACTTTAGAGATCTCTGCTCTGCAGCGACGCAGGCCGGTATCTGGGAAGGCGTCGCGACATATCTCATAATTGTCTCGGACTACGTGAGGAAGTTCAGCGGATCAGGGTTTGACTTGCCGAATTTCGTACTCTCCACGGCGCGCTTCGGGGGCGATCAGGTTTACTACGGCAAGGAGTTTCTGCGCGTTCCCATCCTGCCGCAATCGGCGAAGCTATATGGATCACAGCTTGCAGGCCTTTTGCGCAAGCGAGAACTACAAAACGGAGCACGGCTTAGTTTGCTGCCATGGCTTGCCACCGCGGCTCTGGTCGGGCAAAAAATAACGGGAAGTGATAAGGGCATTTGGTAAGGCATGAGTTTTCGACTCGGGCTTTGGGGAAGTTGGAGCCGGAGAATGTAATGGCTTTCGTTGCCAGTTAATCAGTAGTCAACCAAGAGAGGAGATGCCGGCATTCCGCATCCGGCAACAATCTATGCGCAACCTTGTATCGACAACTTCCAATCCGATTTCAGGTAGTTCCATCTCCGCCAAAGGCTCAAGCCGCTTGATGCAGGAAGCAAGCGCATCCACGTGGCCAACAAGGGGTCCGAGCTTGCATGCCGGTTATTCCCCAGTTAGCCTGTCGCCGCTTGCGACCACTTCGCGGCCGATACTCTCGGCAGATCCACTTGCATTCCAGGGTGACCCGAAATCCAGCGCCATCTCATTCGTTATCCATCTTACTGCGATCACTCTTATCCTGGCTCTAGCCTTTGAGGCGCACAGCACGATCGCCACGCAGCCGATCCTGGTTCTAACGCCGGTGGATTTCAAGCTCACCGCCCCTCCGCCGATCACCATGCCGGTGGCAAAGGCGCAGGGAGGAGGCGGCGGTGGTGGCGCGCATGAGGTTGTGGAGCGCACCAGAGGACATGTGCCTACGATGGTGGCGAAAGCAGTGATCACGCCTCCACAAATCATCAGGATCGATCGGCCCAAGCTAGAGGTCGCTCCGACTGAAGTTGTTAAGATGCCAGACAATCCCCCGATGCCGACTCTCGGCATGTCGCAGTCGCCGCAGATCACTCTGGCCTCGCAGGGGAGGGGTGGCGGTTCGGGATTTGGTCAAGGCATGGGCGGCGGTATCGGTGCCGGTCGCGGCGTCGGCGCAGGCCCGGGCAGCGGCAGCGGTTATGGCGGCGGCCTGATGAGCGTGGGCGGAGGCGTGAGTGCTCCGCAACTCATCCACTCGGTTGAGCCGGAGTTCACGGAAGACGCCAGGCGCGCAAATTATCAGGGCAGTGTTTCGATCAAACTCATTGTCGATTCCCAGGGAAATCCGCAAGACGTCAGGTTGGAGAGCCATTTGGGCATGGGGTTGGACGAGAAGGCCATTGAGGCTGTGAGGCAGTACAGGTTCAGGCCGGCCATGTACCAGGGGCATCCCGTATCCGTACAGATCGTGGTTGACGTAGACTTCCGGTTGCATTGATCGAGACGTACTGCGATGACCAGGAGGAGCCGTCCAGCGGCTCCTCCTTTTTGCGCAGAAGCGAAACCAACGTGTAGCGGGGCAGCCCTCTTGCCGTTGATCTCATTCGGACCGGGGTTGACTCCTCGTGAGTGGGATGCACGCAAAGTGCGCAATGGGCCGGTGCTGCTCGCATCACTGTTGACCGCGACGTTCGGATAAATGTCGGAACTCCGACTTGATCGATTATGGCGGATCGACGATAGCCGCTCGACGATGTCGCAAGTCAGATTGGCGCAGACGTGAACCTAAATTAAAAGCAATGGCAAGCGCACCAAGGAGTTCGCTCTTGGCGGCTGGACGAACCGGATGACTTGCCCGATGGAAGGATAGAAACACGCGGTGCCCTTGCGACCAAAGGGCCCTAACGTGCGTCCGCTGGATAACCGCTGGCGAGGTTTGATTGGCCGTCATCCGACGGCTTTCCCTTTTCCTGCGCCGTCTGCGTCTGTTGCGATGCGCCCTTCTTGACGAAATAGCCTTTGCGCGTTCTCACAATAAGTTTGCCGTGCTTCGGCGCGCTCGCTTCAACGCGAACAACCCGATAGCCCTGCAGGTCAAGGGGCTGAGTCGAGTGGTAGCCGACGATGTATTGATCCCGGATATCGTGCGCGACCTCCGATGCGATGCTGTCCACATCTTGTAAAGAGTGCGGGAAATAAGCGATACCGCCCGTTTCTCTCGACAGCGTCTCCAAAGCGGTCCTGGCTCGCTCAGATTCGTCCTTGCCGGTGTCGAACAGAAGTCCAATGGTATAGATAACTGGACCGCCCAGCCCCTGCACGCGGCGCACGGCCTGCTCCAGGTCCAGTCTCGATGCGTTGTCCGCTCCGTCAGTTATGACCAGCAGCACCTGCCTGGGCTGTTTTGCATGGTTGGCTAACTCGTTTGCCGAAGCGGCTACCGCATCGTAGAGCGCCGTGGTTCCCTTGGAATCGAAGTGCGAGAGCGCCCGATTCAGCGCGCCGATGTCGGACGTAAAACCCTGGTCAAGGAACGCTCGATCTGAGAAATTAACAACGAATGCGGCGTCCTGCGGGTTGGATGCCCTGATCAGGTTCAAGGCGGCAGCGTTGACCGCCTCACGCTTATCCCGCATTGACCCTGAATTATCGACCAGGATGCCCAGAGACACGGGAAGGTCCTGATGCAAAAACGAACTGGTTTTCTGGGGCCTTCCGTCCTCCCACACACGGAAGTCCGCGCGATTCAAATCCATGACAGGGCGGCCTTTTTCATCGACGACTGCACAATTCAACAGCACCTCGTCAACGTCTGTGTGCATGGTGTAGATACCGTCTTGCCGTTTCTGGATCTCGCCAGGCTTCCCCTCGCCGAGGGCCGGTGCAGCGCTCACAGGCGCGATATCTTCAGGATCAGGTGAAGGAATCGGGTCGCGATCAATATCCAGGCGCCTTTGAGCCTCAGGTTGCGTGGGATCGTGCATCGTGACAGGCATTGTAGATTGGGCCGGTGCCGGCGGCGCAGTTTGGCTCTGGGAGTAGACGTTCGACCCTGCGCAGCCAAACAGCACCAAAGCCGCAAATTGAGCGGACCGGACGACGCGGAACCTAAACAGGGCAGTTGAAGGCATGGGGAAATGGCGCGAATCACATGTTTCTTGCAGAACTTCAATTCATTATGATGCAAGTCCTAGCCGAAATGGCCGCTACGATTTGCTTCCGAGGTCAAATTGTTCCAAGCAGTTGTGTCTGGCGTTGCGGGAACCTGGAAAGACCGGACGGACAATGTGAAATTCATTGCCTGCAATCTAAGCGGCCACGTACGCACATCGCGGAAGTAGCAACGGCGATTGCAAATGGCGATCTTTCGCGCAAGATTACGGTCGAGGTGAAGGACGAGATTCTCGAATTGAAAGACACCATCAGCACGATGATAGACCAGCCTCCACGCCTTCGCCGCTGAAGTGACACGTGTGGCCCGCGAAGTCGGCGGGGACGGAAAGCTCGGCGACCAGGCCGTTGTGCCGGAAGTAGCCGGCACATGGAAGGACCTTACGGACAACGTCAACGTGATGGCTGCAAACCTTACTGAACAGGTCCGCGGCATCCACCGCCACGCGCAGAATTGATTCGAACTTACGCCATCCAGGTTCAGTTTCGCTCTTCGAATGCGCACAGCGTATTCTTTGCTGTAAATGCGCCTGGACCTCTCCAATCTGGCAGAGGTTCAGGCGCATTCGAATTTTTTTGCTTGGCTGTTATTCAACTATGAGCGTGAATGTTTGAGTTACGGTCTGTGCCCCATAGGTAGCGGTCACAGTCACTGTGCTTGACGTGGATTTGGTAGTGGTTGACGAGTTGGAGTTGCAGGCAGAGAGCAGACCCAGCCCAGCGCCGCTGACGATCAACAGAAGCAGCAGTTGCAGGCGGTTGCGCTTCTTGAAGCCCAGCAGGCAGAGCGCGACTGCCAGGGTCGCTGTCGGAAGAATCGGCCGAGATCCGTTGTGCGTCGCAGTCGCTGTCGAAGTGGGTGTGACCGAGAGCGTTGTGACCGCGGACTGGCCGGCCAAAACGGTTAAGGGGTCGGGATTGAAAGAGCAGTTATATCCGGAGGGCAGACCGCTGCAGGCGAACGAGACCGTGCCGGCAAACGAGTTCACCGAGTTGAGGGTTATCTGCGTGACTCCGACCGTTCCCGCCTGGACGGTCAGGCTCGGCAGCGAGAGGTTGAAGGTGAACGTTGGCAACGTGCCGGTGGCGTTGACGATAAAGCTTTGCGCCACCGCCGGGGCCGCGGCGAAAGTCGCGTTGTCGCCGGGCTGCGTAGCGACGATGGTGCAGGTGCCGGCGGTGACAAACGTGGCCGTGGTGCCGGCAACCGTGCAAACCGCAGTGGTGGATGAGGTGAAGGCGACCGTAAAGCCTGACGTGGCCGTCGCCGTAAGCGTGAGCGGGGTTCCGAGAACCTGTGTTCCCGGATTGTTGAAGGTGATGGTTTGCGTTGGAAGCGACGACAAAACGTCGATCGTCTCCTGGGCCTGAGGCGCAGCCAGGAAGTTGGTGGTGCCCGCCTGGTTGGCATCGATTACCAGATTGCCTTGTGCGGTAACTGTGAGAACATTGCCGGCGATCGTTCCGGCGCCGGTGCTGGTCTTATCGACGGTGAAAACGACCGCACTTCCCGATCCGCCGCCGGTCGCGACGAGATTGATTGTGATCCCTCCCGCGATGAAATAGATTTTCCCGGTTGGCGGTGTGAAGGTGATAGCCTGTGCTCCCTGGTTCACCTGGATGGTCTGCTGAACCTGGGTTGCCGCCGCATAGTCGGTGGTGCCGGCCTGATTGGCGTCGATCACCAGATTGCCCACGCCGGTGACCGTCAGTGTGCTGCCTGAAATGGTTCCCGCGCCGGTGCTGGCGGCGTCTACCGTGAAGACCACCGGATTGGCCGAGGCGCCCCCTGTTGCGCTGAGAGCAACCGTCAATCCATTGCTGAAGGAGACGGGCGACGCGGGCGCAGTGAAGCTGATTGACTGCCCCGCGGGGTTGATGGTCAGGGTCAGCTGAACCTGCGTTGCCGCCGAGTAAAACACGCCGCCCACAAGGCCGCCCTTCTGATTGGCGTCAATCACCAGTTTGCCCGCGCCCGTGACCGTCAGCGTGGTTCCGCTGATGCTTGCGGTTGCGGTGCTGGCGGCATCCACGGTGAAGACCACCGGATTGCCGGACGCGCCGCCGGTCGCGGCCAGGGTGATGGGAGCAACGCCGTAGACGTAGGTTGTGGTGGTGGGCGCCGTGATCGCGATAGTCTGAGCTGTTTCCTCGCCCGTGCCGGATATTGCCGCAGTGCTAACGCCGCCGTTGGTTGTGTCGGTCAGGGTAAGCGTTGCGGTTTGAGGACCAGGCGCTGAAGGAGTGAAGTTTACAGTTATCGGGAAGTTGGATCCGGCGAAGGGGTGAAGGGCGGTGCCTGTGCCGTCGGAGTTGGTTTCGGACGAGCAGGTGCTGCCGGCCGAAGCGGTAAATTGCGGGTCGGAGGATGTGATTTCGATCGTGGCTGGAGTTGAGCAACCGGCGAAGTTGTCCATGGCGGTGACGTTGGTTAGTGTCGCCGTGACTCCCAGAGGGGACACGGGCATGATCACATTGCTTACCGAGATGCGAGCCACTGTTTCAGCGCCGGAGGTGTTCACCGCCTTGCTATAGCCCGTCAGATAAATGTTGCCTTGGGCGTCGTATGAAAGCCCTTTTCCGCCCTGGGTGGAAACCGCGTACCCGCCGGAAGTGTTGATGGTTCCAGAGACGTTGGGGAAAGCAAAGATTCCCTCGTACTGGATGGCGTAATAGACATTGCCACTAAGGTCAACGGCCACGCCATTCAGCTGGTCGTCGTAGTTGCCGGGAGTGGCGTTGGTGAAGGTTTGCAGCAGCGTCGGCGTCTTGGCATAGCCGGTGCCCGCCGCGAAAGTCAGCTCATAAAGATCTGAGTATGAGCTTTCGTCGCCATTGTTGCCGGGAGCGATCTGATTTGAATCCGTGAAGAAGAGATCTCCCGTCGAATCGATGGCGATGTCGCCCAGATAGAGCTGTCCCGTGGTTGTGGGAGAGGCTCCGGTCGGCTCCTGGAAGAGCATCACCGGCGCCGGAGCTCCTGCGCCGCCGGCCATGCAGGCCACGGTGCACTCAAAGATGGCGTGGGCATTGCCCTGATCGGAGGTGACCAGGAAGAAGTTGCCCTGCGAATCGAACTTCATCGCCGCGACACCGAAGCCGCCGGGGATCGCCGCCATCGGGCCCAGGACGCATTCGGTTGTGTCGCTGCCCGTACAGTTGGGCGGAGGCGTACCTTGCGTAGCGTCGGTTAGCGGCGCATACACTCCGTTGACGTATGGAACCTTCGCAATGATGTTGCTGCCGCTGCCATACAGTCCGCCGACGTAGAGATTGTCCTGGCTGTCAACGGCCACGCCGCCGGTATTGCTGTACTCACCGTAGGAACCGAGCGTCGTCACGGCGCCGGTTTGCCCGTTGACCAGAATCACCGTGCCGCCGTACGTCGTGCTCACCAGGATGTCGCCGTGCGAGTTGATGCCAAAGCTGTCTCCTGCGGCCGTTCCCTGGTTCTCATCTCCGCCAGCAGGATAGGCTCCAAGCCAGGTCAACTGGCTGGTCAAGATGCCTGAGCCTGGTCCGCCTGGCGCCGTCAGCGCCATGACAGTGACGGCCACCTGCACCTGGGCCGCTGGTGAGTAGCTGGTGTTGCCTGCCTGGTTGGCATCCACGAGAATGGCGCCCGCCGAGCTTGCCGTAAGTGTGGTTCCGACGATGGTTGCGCAACTGAGGCACGCGGATCCCGTGTCGATGCTGAAAGTGACTGGATTGCCCGATGCGCCGCCCGTTGCCGACAAGATGATCTGCTGGCCGACGTAAACCGTCGTGGGCGGTGTAAAGGTGATGGTCTGCTGCTTCAGGGTAGACGTTGTCGCAGTGCCGGTCAGGGTAACTACAGCATTTGGCTGATTGACAGCATTTGATGCCAGAAAGTAGTCGCTGCCTTGGTTGCCCGCGTCCGGGGAAACCGGAGCAAAAGTGATCCCCTGCTCGCAGAGGAGCCCTGCGGCAAGCGTACTCGTGCAGGGAGTTGGGGTCCCAGCCTCGGGCGTAAACGGAGGTGGTGGAGAAGGGAACGTGCCAGTGAGGCCAGTCAGCTCGGCATTGCCCGCGCTTGAAACGTACAGTTCTTCCGTCTCGCTTGAACCATCGGAGACAGTGGCGAATTCGACTTCCGCCGCGACACGATCGATGAAGTAGACCGCCGAGCCGCTGGCGTCCGTTGTGTAGAGGTTGCCCATAGCGTCAAGGGCGATTCCGAGCGCGGATTGGGGATTTTTCTCCACCAGCACCGCCTCGGAGTCGGTCAATCCAGCCGGTGTTGCAGAAGCATCGTACGGAACTCGCACGATATTGCCGGTGGCCTTGTCGGAGATCAACAAGCTGCCGGATGCGTCGACCACAACTCCCCATGGCGCCGGCACGCCGGCCGGCGTCAACGTGGTGACGACGCCCGCCGAATACACCAGCACGTTGCCATCGCCGGTGTTCGCAATGTACACGTTGTTCGCCGCATCCACGGCGACTCCCCAAGGATCTTTCAATCCCGTTGTGAATACGCCGCTGTTCCCAGAACTGGGATTGTAGGTCACAACTCGGCTGTTGCCGAGGTCGGAGATGTAGAGCGTCCCATCCGGTCCTACCGCCAAACCGCTCGGCTTATTCAGGGCAGTTCCGCCGAAGGTCACCGTGTCGGCTATGAGGATGGACTGTGAAGCCGGCTTCAAAACACCAGCCACGTTGGGAATTTCATCGATCTGGTTGTCTTTGAAGTCGGCAATATACAGGTTTCCGTTCGCGTCGAATGCCGTGGCAACAGGCTCGCCGAAACCTGTGCCGATCGAAGTCGGCGTTAGCAACATTCCTGGGGGAATCCAATATACGGATCCTCCTGAGTCAGCGACAGCCATGTCCCCGCTTGCGTCGACCGAGACCGAATAGGGTGCGACATATGGGGAGGTGAATGTGTGTGTGCCCGATGACAAGAGTCCCGGATCAAGTGCAATCAGCGCGCCCTGGCCCACGCCGGAAAGTGCAGCCAAACCGCTGGCAGAGTTTGCCGAATCGGTTACAGCGAAAGCTGCGCTGCGCTCGCCCACTTTCGTTGGTTTGAAGCTAAGTGCCGGTGTGTATGCCGCGCCTGTGGATGCCAGCGCGGGGCTGAACGTTCCGTTGGCCGTGCCTACGGCGCTGCTGCAAGTGAGTGCGGAGGTCGCAGCCGCGAATTCGGTCGTTGCAACTCCGTTTTCGCTGACGGCATAGGTCAACGTGGGCGGCGTGGTGCAGTTGGCGGCGTTGTCGATGACCGTAACCGTGGGCGCTGTTGTCGAAGCGGTTCCAACCGCCGAGGCGCCTAGACCGATATTGCCCAGCTTCGTCGTGACGACGGTGGAGCTTCCGCTCACCACGTAGAGGTTGCCGGCCGAGTCCAGAGTCAAGCCTTTCCCGCCCTGGTTCGACACTTTATAAATGCCAGCCGGGTTTGATCCCGACGATGAGTTGGGAAGGGCGAACACGCCATCGTAAGGATTGCCGAAAAAGACGGTGCCGGCGCCATTCACAGCCACCCCGGCGATCCCGCTGTACCCTTGGCTCGTCGTGTAGGAAGTCTGCGCCGTCGCGGAAGAGGCATATGCTCCGCCCGAGAACGGCAGCTCTTCCAGGTAGGTGACCGTTCCGCTACTACCGCCGATCGTGCCGTCGGCGAAGAACAGGTTGCCCCACGGATCGATGGCGACCGCGCCGATCTCGTGCGGGTCGGAGTAAATCAGCTTGGGAGAACTGCAAGCCGGCAGGCTGCCCGCGAGGCACTCGTAAATCGTGTTTGGTTCGCCTGGAGGGGTGCTGGTTGTGGCCGCAGGAACGGTGTCGCTGACAAAGAAGAAGTTGCCCAGCCCGTCGAAGAAAAAGGACGTGAAACCTGTATTTTCGGCGGGCCACAGCGACTGGGTGCCCGAAGCAAAGACGCACGCCGCAGCATCCAGGGTCCCGCCTTTGCAGGAGGCAGTGGGAGCCGCGGTAAATCCCGCATACACGCCGGTGGAGGCGTTGTAGGGCAGCTTGTAAATGACGCCGCCATAATTGTAGTCGTACGACACATAAACATTGCCATACTGGTCGATTCCGGCCGACTCGGTGTTGCCTAGACCGGCGACCAGGGTGGTTGCCGTCCCGCCCGGCGTGATCTCAAACACGCCGGTGGAGTTGTATCCGTTGCCGACAATCACGTTGCCGTTCGCGCCCACCACGAACGTGCCGCCCATGGGTGACGATCCACTGAACCAGCCGATGTCGGTCGAGGGGCTGAGGGTCACACTCGGGCCGGTCACCACGATTTGCGCGCTCGCCAACGTCGCGCCAAGGCACACGGCCAAAACCGTCAACAAGGCGGCAAGTGTTCCCGCCGCGAATGACCGCAATGGATTCGTTTGATTCTTAAGATTGGATTCCATAACCCTTCCTCCGATCGATTTGTCACTGCATTCCGGAACCGGCCTCGGCTCTATTAATCCGCGCTGACTTTCTTCCTCACGAGGTACACTCCCGCCGGCTTCGCCACGCAGCGTGGAAATCCGGCGGTCTGAATTCCCGTCACCCTTATGTCCAATTTTGGTAACGGTACACATTACTTCGCCATTGACAAGTTCGTCAAGGAAATAGCGCTGAATACAGGCGACATCTTGTAACAGCGGCTTTTGTCAACCGTTTGGATGATAGCGATACCATTTTTCATCCGGGCGAGGAAATAACGATTGACAAGGGTGTTGCGGACGCAGTATACGTGGATTCGCATTTAATCGCATAAAGCAACGGGGTCCTTCTTGGTATCGGTAACAGCGCCGCCCTCTTGGCGGAATGAGTGCCCTCCAAGCGGGAAGCCGAATGAAAGTAGCGGCGAACAGAGACGCTACAAGAGACACTGGATGCAAGCTTTTTGGCCGGATCGCAATTGCACTGCTTTTAGGTACGCCACCGCTCCGGTGATCGGCGTAACGCAGAGTCCGGCTGACTCCAGGCCGCCGGGCAGGCGCGGTGCACTCAACTTCAACCGGACAAAAAGCGAAGCATGCTCAACGATCGGGGCATACAGGCCTGATCGCAATGCACAAGGTTGGCGAAGCGCAGATGTACGCGTGATACCAATCTCATGCCGAGGAAAACCCTATTCCGATGTTTGACTTCGGAGACGGCGCGGGACTATATTTGCGCCGAAATAAGACATGGACAGAACTCAGACCCAAGACCGGGGACTCCGAGTGAAAACAACAACTCCGAGTTCGTCTCAGCGGCTGATCAAGAGCCAAAGGCATGGCGTGAACCAGGAACTGAAGGCGAATTGAATCGTATCCGACGGGGGAGAATTACCATGGAGCTTTTCTCAAAGATCAGGCAGGCGGCTTGGTTGCCGACTCTGCTTTTCATCGTCCTCCTGCTGCTGCAATCGCCTGCCTATGGCCAGGCGACAACGGGAAACGTGACGGGCGTGGTCTCGGATGCGAAGGGCGCAGTTATTGCAAATGCTGCCGTGGTCTTGACGGATGCGCTGACCGGATCGGAACACAGGACGACCAGCAATAGCCAGGGATTCTTCGCCTTTGCTTCAATCCTGCCCAGCACCAGTTACAAGTTCGAAGTTAGCGTCGAAGGCTTCCGCTCATGGGAATCCCAGCCGTTTCCCTTGCGTCCCGGCGATCAGCTCAGCTTTTCGGACATCAAGATGCAAGTCGGCGCAGTCAATGCGTCGGTGACGGTTGAAGCCCAAGTCGATTCAATGAATGCCACTCTGGACACCGGCGAGCGCAGCGATATTATTACTGCCAAAGACCTGGATACTCTCACCGTGGTTGGCCGGGACGCGACGGAACTGGTGCGCATGCTGCCGGGATATGCAATGTCCACCGGCGACCAGGGTTTGTTCAACCGCCCGGGCTTCAACTCAGCGGTTGTCGGCTTGAGCGGCCCCACCGGGGCGTATTCGGCCAATGGTAGCGGTGTGACAGGCATCGCCGTGGTCAGCGACGGCGTCTCACTCACCGATATCGCCACCAATTCAGGAACCGTCCAGGCGACCAACATTGAAATGGTCTCAGAGGTGAAGGCCACCAGTTCGTCGTTCAGCGCCGTAAATGCCAAGGGGCCGGCGGTGATCAACTCCAACACCAAGACGGGAGGCTCTTCCTTTCACGGCGAAGCCTACATGGTTGCTCGCGATTCATCCTTGAATTCGAACGACTGGTACGATAACCTCCTCAGGCAATCGCGGCCTCCCGGCCGGTATCTGTTTCCCGGCGGGCAGTTCGGCGGCCCGTTGCCGATTCCGTTCACTGAATTCAATAAGAGAAGAGACAAGCTGTTCTTCTTCGCGGCATTCGAGTATTACAACCAGAGCTTTGAGGCCAACCAGCAGGCATTGACGGCATGGGTTCCGACCATGGCGGAACGGCAGGGAGATTTCAGTCCCGCATCGCTGGACGCCGAACTGTGCGGCGGACGCCCGGACGGCGCCGCCAACCCCAATGCCATTCTGCCGATGTGCTTCTCGGAAAACTATCTTCCCAATGGAACGCTGGTCACCAACTCCAATGCTCGGCCCTATGCGAATTCTTCCGGCGTTGCGCTGGTGAATTGGATGCCGCAGCCCAACGCCGATCCGTTCACCAACCAGTTCGGCTACAACTACATTCGGCAACTTATCCAGCAGCAGAATGGCGAACAGTTCAAATCCACCCTGCAATACAACATTGACGACAACAACCGGTTGTTTCTTGTCTATGGCCTGCAAAAGGAAATCGACCAGGACCCGGTCGATCTGGGCTCGTTTCCGACCGGATCGATGCCCTATCCGGGGAACGTGACTACGGGCGATATTTCCAACATTGTGGCAGCGCGTTACACGCGGAACTTCGGCGCCACCTTGACCAATGAGTTCGACGCCGCCCTGTCCTTTGTCAGCCTGCCGGGAAAGATGGGAGATCCGCTGGCGGCCCAACGCTTCAACATGAATGCATATAACGGGGGCAATGGCAACTTCGATTATCTGGGCATGTACAAGAACGGCCGCGATTATTCGGTCCCGGCGCTGAACAACACAGTGTCCAGCGGCCTGGGTTATCCGGATTTGCAGATGCCCGGCGGCTTTTATAACAACCAGATTCGGACAAAGAAAGTGGACCCCATTCTTCAGGACAACCTGAGCTGGCAGAAAGGGAGTCACTTCCTCCAATTCGGGGTCTATTGGGAGACCGGGACGTACAACGGGATCGCCGATCCTGGGTCCTATCCGCAGGGAGAGTTTACCTTCAATCCCGGCAACAGCTACTTCGAGTACGCCACGGCGCCCTATACTTCCTCGCAGTTTGAGGCCTGTTACAACCCCAATCAGGCCGGCAATCAGCGTCTTGCAGGATCCGCTTACCTGGGAAGCTGCGTCAACCCCACGGCAATGGCCTACATGGGCTATGCGGATTCCTATACGCAGACGAACTTTACCCCGACCGTGGACATGCGGTACACGACGCTTGCCGGGTACGCCAACGATACCTGGAAGTTCTTCCGCGTCACTCTTACAGCGGGTGCGCGAATTGAGCATCTGGGACCGTGGACGGACCGCCATAATAACGGCCTGGCTACCTTCTCCCCCAGTCTTTACAGCACGGAGTGCAACGGCTACACGCGCGACTGCTCCGGTCTGAATATGCCGGGTATGACGTGGGCTTCTCAAAAGATCGGAATAAGCAATTCTGTGAGTTCGCCGTCGAATGCATATATTTCACCGCGAGTCGGCGTCGCATGGGATCTGTTCGGCAACAGCAACACCGTGGTGCGCGGCGGCGCCGGGATGTATCGCAACCAGGAGCAGTTCAACCCTTACGCGCTTGCGGCGGCCACAGCCCAGGGGTACAAGACCAGCATCCTCACCGGTGCGCTGACGTTTGCAGGAATCGACAGCCAGTCCCCCCTCAATCCTCCGGATTTCACCGCCTACGCGCTGTCCGTCGGCGATACAAACCGTCCGGTCTACTACCAGTACAATGGCGCCGTCTCGCAGGCCATCAACTGGCGGCCGTTGCGCTCACGCCTCGAAGTGGCCTTTGTGGGCAGCCACAATGTGAACCTGGGTTCGTATAACAACAGTTCCTACAACAGCGCATCGGACCTAAACGTTATATGCGGCATTGAGAAAGGGTGCGTAGCCAATCCCAATCCTGCTAACCCGACAGACAATCTTTTCCAGGTTGACCTGGGTTTACTGCCCACGTCACTCACCACCACGCAAGGTGTCTCCGGCGGCATCAGTTCAATGGACACCGCCGAACAGGACTTCTATCGCCCCTATCCCTTTTACCAGCATGTCTACCAGCTCAAGCACAACTTTTACTCGAATTACAGCAGCTTGCAGATGAAATGGGAAAAGCACACGGGCATGGTGACGTATGGCGCCAACTACACCTTCGCGAAAAACCTGGCAACCGCTTCTTCGTGGAACAACATCATTCCGGACCCGGTGAATCTGCGCAACGATTACAACCCGGTGCCCTACGACCGCACGCATGTGTTCAACATCTATTACCTTGTCGACCTTGGGAAACGCTACAAGGGTGGCAGCAGGATTCTGTCGGAGTCGGCCAACGGGTGGCAGATCTCCGGAGTTTCCACCGCGGAAAGCGGCTTCCCGCTGGCCTCGGAGCAAGGCGAGAACTTCGGCTTCGGGTACGGCTCAGTGTTGCCGGTGAAAACCGAGTACCAGAATCAGTCCAGCAAACAGTCGGATTCCACCTGCGAGACGACCTATCATATTCCCCCGAACTCGCAAGGTGAGTCGTTTTGCGTGACCAGCATGAGTCCGGTGGTATGGCTGGGCACGCCGGATGTGCAACTGATGCCCACGTTGACCGGCAAAATTGCAGGAGGACCGGCCAAGCACCAGTTCGTCAACCCGCTTGGATTCGGTCTTCCTAATCCGGAGTCGAACGGAGTGTTCCGGCTCCCCTACATCCACGGGCCGTACTACATGGACCACGATGTGACGCTGCTGAAGAATTTTTCGCTGGGCGAATCAAAGCGGCTTCAACTCAGATTCGCTGCCTTCAATGTTTTCAATCATCCGCTGGTCTCATTTAATAACTCCGACACCAGCAACCTGAGCCTGGGATTCCAGGAAGCAACGGTTGGACAGGCGCTGACCACGTCGGTGCTGACGCACCAGAACTTTGGCATTGCCAATATCAAGGTTGGCAGCCGCCTGGTGGAAGTGGGTGGGAAATTCACGTTTTAGCGCGTTGTCCACTTGCCCTGCTCATGAAGTCATGAGCCGAAGGGTGGCAACGAGCGGCAAGGTGTGATGGATAAGCCGGAGGTTGAATACCCACCGGTCTGGTGCGGGGATTCAACCGGGTGCGGCATCTTCATTACGCCGCCAGGATGGATGCGGACGGCACAAATGCCGATCGCAGGAGAAGTCTGGATCGAGATTTTTTCGGAGGAGTTGTATGGCCATCGAGTCTGCTGTTTTGCTTCATCGGATTGCTCGGAACGCGCGCGCCATTCCAGTTGTCGGCCTGCTTTTGTGCGGCGTGGCCGCGGCGCAGTTGCCGATCAAGGCGCCGGTCCCGGTTACGGTTGGCTCGGTGATTCCCTTCGGCCACGGCAGCACCGGCCAATGGAGCCAAATCTACTCTGTCAAAGTGGCGCATAACGGCAGCGTGGTCTTTCTGGACACCGCGGTGAGCAATCTCTACCAGTGGGCGCCTGGAGCGCCTGCGCCAACATTGGCGGTGGGACCGGCTCCGACTGGCCAGTCATCAAATGGATCGACGCTGGAAGCCTCTGGAACGTTCTGGAACTCGGGCATGGCTCTGGACGCCAACGACACGCTCTACATCGCAGACCGTTTTGGCAGCGCCGTTCACTTTCTTCGCGCGCCATATAACCCTGCAACCGGTGCATGGACTTTTTCCAACTGGGCCAATTCCCCCAGCATCACGCTGAGTGGCGTACCGACCGCGATTGCGCCCCAGGACGTTGCCATCAACTGCGACAACGGCTTTCCGTGCACCATGGTTGTGACCTGGTCCAACAGCGGCGAAATCGACAAGTTCACCATTGATGCGGACGGCAATCCGGGAACGGTGACACGCGTGGTCACGGGCTTGTTTACAAGCGGCAATATCGTGGCACTGGACCATGCCGGGAACATTTTCTTCATGGAGAATGTCTACTCGTCGCCGAGTTCGAGAGTAACAGGCGTGCGCGAGATTCCCGCCACCGCGACGCTACCGCTTACAGGGGATGGCACCGGGACCCTGGAGTCGACGTTCACCCGCATCGACCCTGCCTCGGCCGGTTTCAATTTCAAGGGCATGACCTTCGACGTGGCCGGCAATCTCTATCTTTCCAGCGAGAATGACGGGAATTCGTATGGCGGCCAGGTCGACCTTGTTCTCATGGTGCCCAATGAAGGTACTCCTAAAGCGCCGAACCTTGTCTGGAACGACGCGGTCGAGGTTTCGCCGGTCGCGGCCGGATTTGCGGTTGCCATCGACCCGAGGGGATACATCTGGATTCCCAATGGGAATGGCGGAAGCAACTGGGCGCCCCCCGGCACCAAGGCCCCGGCGTGTTCGTCCGTCGATCCGGCCAACTGCACCACGTCGGGAATTGTGCAGTGGGCTCCTGGAACTGCCAACCTTGGCTCTTCCCCGGTTGGAAAAGCAGGCGCCACGCAGACCGTCTTCTACAGTTTCAGCCAGGCCATTACGCCGGGCAGTTTCACTTACGCGCTGCCGGGAGCCGGCAACTTCACCACCGTCGCCGCAAATCCAAACCCGGATCCCACGGCTGTTCCGCCAGACTTGCCATGCACCGCCGGCACCGCTTATCCGGCCTTCGCGTCCCAGGACACAATTGCGACGCAGAACAGTTGGTGCGCTTTCTATGTTCAGTTGAATACCAAAACAGCGGGCAGCGTGACCGGCGAACTGCAGATACTCGATTCCAGCAAGAACATCGTTGCCGGCAGCAACGCCTACCTGAACGGCATTGGAGAAGGCCCCGCGGTTTCAATCCTCTCCCCGATCGCTGAACAGTCCGTGGCCAAGGGATTGCAGGCGCCGGAGCAAGTAGCGGGCGACTTGCTGGGAAACTCATACGTGGCAGATCCCACTCTTGCCGCCGTCGAGATGTATCCTGCCGGTTCGAATTCCGTGGTGGGAACGGCGTTGGGGACAGGCCTGACGGCACCCACCGGCGTGGCAGTCGATGGCGCCGGAGATGTCTACATTGGCGACTCGGGCAGCATCATCGAGATTCCGTTTATCAACGGAGCCCTGGCGACCAAGGAGCAGACAACGCTTCAAACCGGCCTCGGCAACCACCTGACCCTTGCTGCCGACGGCGGGGGGAATGTCTATGTGGCCGACAGGGACAACAAGCAGGTCGTCAAGGTATCGAACCCGCAGATTAGCCTTTTGCTGCAGGACCGCGGAATCAACGCTATTGGCGCAGGCGTCGCGTTTACCGGACCGTCGGCTATCGCCACTGACAATGGGGGAAATGTTTGGGTGGCCGATGGAACGAAACTCTGGGAGTTGACGCCCTCCGGAGGCAGCACCGAGATCACCAGTTCCCTATCCGAGCCCGTGACCGGCTTGGCCGTGGATCCCTCGGGGTCTGTATTTGTGGCTGAATCGAGCGGCCTCGTCTGGATTCCTTATGAGGCCTCATCCGGTGGCCTAAACGTCAACGGAGCGGTCCAGGTGGCAAGCACTTTGGGTGGCGGATCGCTTCCCATCAGCGTGGCGCTGGACGGATTGGAGAACGCGTACGCCACTTATGGTTCCGGCTCAACCGCCGGCATGTCGCAACTGGGCGTCGGCGGCACGATCAGCTTTGGGCAAATCGTTCCCTTCGCCGAGTCGGACCAGGAGGCGCAGATATTCAATCTGGGCAATGCGCCGCTGACGCTCTCCGCGTTCTCGGGCGACCTGTTCACGGGCGCCAATGCCGCCGACTATTCGGTGGGATCGGCCAACGATGCTCCGGCATGCGCAGCCGCGACGCCTCTTTTGGCGGGGACGGCCTGCTACTTCGACGTTGCATTGACACCTTCCGGGGCCGGAACGAGCAGCGCTTCTGTCGCCGTTCTGAGCAATGCCGCGAACGCTCCCGCAGTGAACATAAGCTTGTCGGCCGATGCGGTCGTTGATCCCCGCAATGCTTCCACAACAGCGGTTGTCATCACGCCGTCGAGCGGCATCAATTACCCCGGCAGCTTGACCGTAACCGTCACCGTTGCCGCCTCGGCTGCCGGTGGAGCCATTCCGGCAGGATCAGTCACGCTCTCGGTGACTGGACAGAAGAAACAGTCGGCGACTCTCACCAATGGGGTGGCAACCTTCTCCTACACCGGACTTCTTGGCGGAACCTATACGGCTGTTGCAGACTACGGCGGCCAAGGCATCGCGGGTACTGCTCCGGACTACGCTGCCAGCGGGGGGAAGGCTAAGTTCACCGTGAACACGATTCCGCCTGCGCTGGCATTGGGAACGCCGGGCTGCGGTCCCGCCGCCAGTGCGGCCACTTGCACACTCAACCCGAACAACGTGACGGTGTGGGCCGGAAACACCTATGTCGATGTGGCGTCGCAAACTACGATTACGGCTACGGTGACCTCGACATCGGGAACCCCCACCGGGACGGTGAGCTTCCTGCAGAATGGCAATCCGGTCGATCTCACGCAACCGGCCATCGCGCTAGACGCCAACGGCAATGCCGTCTTCTCGACGGCAAATCTCCCCGTCGGCGTGTATAACCTGACCGCCGTCTACAACGGGGACGTGAACTTCTCATCCGTAAACTTCGCCCTGCCGGCCTTCCAGGTCATCATACCCAGCGTGCAGATTACAGCCACTCCGGCAACGACATCGATCACCGCAGGAGTTCCGGACCAGGTAACTCTCACGCTCAAACCGCTGGTTGGATTCAATCAGCAGGTGAATGTGCAATGCGTCACAGCCACCATGCCGAACTGGTCGGAATGCACATTCGACAATCCCGAGATCGGCGTGGGTACCAGCAACACTGATCCCACTGCACCTTCCACCATCGTAGTGACCATCAGCACCAACGTGCCGGTCAACGGTGGTTCAACCAGTTCCCTTGCCCGGCACGCGCCCTGGTCACTGGCCGGCGTCTTCGGTCTGGGCCTTCTGGGACTGATTGCCGGACGCAAGAGATTCAACCGCTATCTGAACACGATCTGCCTGTTAACGATGCTCTCTGGCGCAATCATGAGCATTTCCGCATGCACGAATGCGGGATATTCGACGCCCCCGCCTGCGCCAAAGGAAGCCACAACCGCCGGTACATATCCAGTGCAGATCATCACCGTGAATCCGCAGACCGGGCTGCAGAACTCACTGACGACGCCAACGTTCATCCTGACCACGACCGTGCAGTAGAGGCAGAGGAAGTCGGTCAGGCGAAACCAGTGCATGCGGGGAGCACGAGGCGGCTCACCGCACGCGGATGGAAAGCAAAGCCTCAAACCGCGAGTGGAGCGAAGCCGCTTGCGGGATGTTTCGATTCGAGCTCTTGGGGAGGAATGTTATGGCCACCAAATCATTCAACGCTTTGCGCAAGTTTGCCGGCATTGCGTTTCCGCTGCTCTCTAGTCTCTGCGTGTGCACAGGAGCCGCGGGGCAAGCCGCTTCGCCGCTGGTGACTTCAAGTGTTGTCAATGGTCTGCCGGCTTTGACAGCTCCGTCGCAATGGGGCCAGGTTTGGGACACGGCGATCTCCGGTAACAGAACCTTTCTGGTCGCAGACTTCAAGAACTCGGCGCTTTATCAGTTTCCCGCCGCTGGTACATCCGAGATCAACCTGCTTCTCGCTCCCAATCTAGGCCCTGGCGGCGGATACGCCAACAGCGGGATCGCCGTCGATCCGTGGAATAACCTGTGGATAAACAACAATTGGAACGGCGGCTTGCAAAGGATTCCTTACGACGCCGCCAACGGGACCTGGAACACGGCGGCGAACGCCACCGTCACCGCGGGCCTCGGCAGCATCGGGGGTGGGTACTTCCAGAGCGCCGGAATGGCAATCAACTCGAGCGGGACCTTTGTACTAAGCACTGAGAACTCCTCGCCCCAGCCGGCGCTCTACTCCTTTACGGTGGATTCCGCGGGAAACATCACCAACGAAAAGACCGTCATTACCAGTCTCACGGCGCGGGCGCAGACACTTTCCATCGACGATGCCGGAAATATTTATATCTTCGAGAACAACGGCTTATCCGGGATTATCATGATTCCGGCCGGGACCACGGGGCTGGCCAACGACAAAGCCCTGGAGGACGTTGAACCCGTCATGCCGGGAACCGGAAAGAACGCCGGGAAAATGGTGCCCGTACTTTCGAGCATCAGCGGCGCAACCGTAGATACGGCCGGCAACCTTTATGTGGGCGACAGCAGCGCCGGCGTGTACATGGTGCCCAATCAATCGGGGAAGCTAAACCCGAAAGCCTGGCTGATGCTGACTCCGGCTCCTCCACAAGGGCAACTCGCCATCGATTCGGCTCGCGACACGCTTTACATACCCCTTCCCTCTCTTTGGAACGGCCTCGCGTACGCTGGAACGGCCGGTCTGGGCAACGGTGAACTGGGATCCTTCGCGGTGGGCAAACAGAGCACGACGCCGGCAACGGTGTATTACTCCTTCTCAGGATCTCTGACTGTGGGCAAGTTCGCGATCCAGGAAAACGGCGTGCCCACGCCGGACTTTGCCATAGTCAGCGGTGGAAGCTGCGCAGCGGGAACCACCTATCCCATCCCCGCCAGTTCTTCCGGAGACGCGGTCACTAATTGCTCGGTCAACGTGGCGCTGAATCCGCAGCATGTGGGCAGCGTTTCAGCCCAGTTGCTCATGCTGGAGCAAGCGCCCGTGGTCGCAGGAGCCGCGGACTCTAAAGCCACGGCCACAAATTACTCTGTGTCTGGCACCACGGTCACTCTCACCGCCGATAACGGCCTCATCGAGGGCGAATTGGTCTCTTTCGCGGCGATCAAGGGAAGTCCATTGTATGCCCTCAATGGCCTGAGCTTCAACGTTCTGCCCACCGGCCTTTCCGCAACGCAGTTCGAGATTCAGTTCTCGGGCGCGGGCACGCTTCCCGCCCCCGTGGCGAACCCAAACGGAATACCGGAGGCCACCGTCAAGGGCGTGTATACCTATCCGGTGGTTGCAACAACCACGCTGCATGGCACCGGCCAGGCCGGGGCTATCGCTGCGACGCCGGCGCTGGAGTCGACCATCGGCTCCGGCCTGAAGACACCGAGCCAGGTCGCAGTCGACGCGATGGGCAATATCTACGTGGCAGACGCCGGCCTCGGAAAAGTTCTGATGTATGCGGCGGGTTCAGGCACGTCGGCGGCCGGTGTCTCCATAGGCACGGGACTGAAAGCTCCCACGGGAGTCGCGGTCGATGGCAATGGCGATGTCTTTATCGCGGATAGCACCGATGTGTACGAGGTTCCTTTTGGAGCAACCGGGCTGGATTCGGCGGGGCAGATTATGCTGGTCAGCGGGCTGGGTACAGACCTGAGGCTGGCTGCGGACGGACTCGGTCATCTCTACGTTGCCGACCCGGCGAATGCCCGGGTTGTCGAGCTGTACAACCTGGGTGGATCGGCCGGCGCGTTTGGCCAGTCGGAAGTCTTTCTTACCGCTGGATTCACAGCTCCATCCGATGTGGCCGTGGATGCAAGCAACAATCTCTATGTGATCGACGGCGCGAATCTGTTTGAAATCTCCAACGGCCAACAATCGACGTTGTTGCAGACGCTCAAGAGCGCTACCGGCGTAGCGATCGATCCCTCGGGCGCGGTTTACATCAGTTCGTCGGGCAACACGGAGCGGATTCCCTTCGTGAGCGGCGCACTGGATCCGGCCGGTGAGACTTTGATCGCAAGGAGCGTGACCAATCCCACCTCGGTGGCCGTCGACAACTGGGGGAACGCCTACCTGACAGACGGCACGGCGCTAAAAGTGCACCTTGTCACCGCGACCGGCACGCTGAATCTGGGTGCCCTTGCCACCACCACTTCCACTGCTTCCCAGGACTTTACGGTCGTCAACAAAGGAAATTCACCTCTCACCATCACCGGATTCACCAGCTCGAACGCGCTCGATTACACTGCAACCGATGTGAGCTGCCTGGGCAATGCGATCGCGGCGGGCGACACCTGCGAGGCCGACGTTACATTCAACCCGGGTGCTGGAGAACAGGGCTATCTCTCCAGCGTAATCGGGATCACCAGCGATTCGGCAAACGCTCCCAACGCGGTCGACGCAGCCGGCGTGGGCGCAGCGCTGGCGGCATCGGTATCGAGCATCTCGGTGGCCGGCGCCTCCGAGGTCATCAATACGCAAGTCACCGTGAACGTGGCGGCGGCAAGCGGAACAACCGTTCCTACCGGGACCGTCACCGTGACTTATACCACCACCACCGGGACCAAAGGCTCCGTTACTGGAACCTTGAAGTCAGGTACGGCCACGTTGACACTATCGCCCGTTGCAGCGGGCAACAATACCTTCACCGTCTCTTACGAGGGCGATAGAACATTCGGCAGATCGACGGCTAACGCAACCAGCGCGATTGCGAAATCTGCAATCGCGGCTCTCGCCTTGCCCGCGCAACCGCCACCTTTCCTGCCGTACGTTCTTGAGGCGGATGGCTCCACGCCGTACGATGGGTCGGCCGATTACTGGGAATATAACTTCGTCGTGACCGTCACCGCCGCTGCCGGACTGCCCACAGGCACGGTCACCTTTAAAGACTCATCCCCCGGGACCAACTATGCGGGCGTTGCATGCCCAAGTACAAACGATGGAGTGCAGCCGCTGAATTCCAGCGGTCAGGCTACCTTCCCGACCGACTGCCTGCCCATGATCCAGAATGTCTCCTATTACGCGTTCACCTCAACTCACACCGTCACTCCCGTGTATAACGGGGATGCGAACTATCTTGGCTTCACCGGGCAGCCAACCACATTCCAGGTTGTAGCCACACCGGCCTTGGTCATCACCTCGGCACCGGCTTCGCTGAGCATGAGCGCCGGAAGCACGGCAAGCGCTAACCTGACCCTGACCTCAATTCTCGGGTATGGCTTTGCCGGCAAGAACCAGCAGCTCAACGATTACAACTTCCCGGTGACCTTATCGTGCGACAATCTGCCGCCTCACTCCACTTGCTCGTTCTCCTACCCCAACCCCGATCCGATTATCCCCACCGCCGTGGATATTCCATGCACGGGTACTACCGCGGCGGCCGACAATTGTTCGCCGGGAATGGTGACGGTTACGATCAACACCAATGTAACGGTGGGAACCACCACTAGCCAGCTCTCCAAGCCTGCGCCGATCACATTTGCGGCGATGTTAGGGTTTGGAATGATCGGCCTTCTGTTCCGCCGCAGGATTGGGCAGAAAGGGCGCCTTCTCCTGATGATTTGCCTCGCCATTGTCAGCGGCGCATTCGCCTTGAGCCTTACCGCCTGCTCCACCACAAACCTCAGCCCTGCCTCGGTCCTGACTACGCCTTCAGGAACGTACGCAGTTACCATCACGGCGCAGCAAGTGGGTAGCCAGGTGATAACACTGCCAACCGGCCCGATCACTATTTACGGCAGTCAGAATCAGGTCTCCCTGCCGTTCACTCTCAATGTGACAGTGCAATAGAACCAGGAGTTCCAGCGAAGAGTTACCAACAAGAATGGCGCCTGGTCAAGAGGCGTGCAATGAACCCGCAGCAGGCCGCACGTCCATGCCGAACCGGCAGAATGCGGCCTGCGCTCGTTTTGGGAATCACAATCTTGCAGGTTCGAGCTTTATCACCAGCTTCATGACGATTGGAGATCACTGGAATGCACTTCCGTCCTTCCGTTTTTGAAAGAAGACAAGCTGGCTCTCGATTTGTACATCCAGCCTTCATGACGTTCTTGTTGGCGATTCTGGTTTTCGGCGCCAGCGTTCAGGCGTCGGCGCAATCCAGCCCGCCAACGGAAGCCAGCCTGAATGCACGCGATGCACATGGGCTTACGCTGCTCATTGTTGCCGCATCGGCAGGCGAAGTCGACAAGGTCGACTCGCTACTCGCACACGGAGCAGGCCTCAATGCCACTGCGGCAGACGGCCGCACGGCCCTCGTCGCTGCGGTTCAAAACAACCATATTGAGATCGTGCGCAGCCTCGCAGCGGCAGGCGCAAATCTCAACCTGGCGACGCGCGGCGCCGGAACCGCTCTCGAAGTTGCCGAGGCCAACGGCAAAACGGAGATCGCCGCACTGCTGCTCGCGGCCGGCGCGCGCTCTTCCGGGAAGTCAGTGGGAGACACAGTTTGCGTTCGTCCATGGGGCGGTGACGGATTCTGCGGAACAGTGAGGTCATTCAGCATTCGCTCCGTACAGATTCAAGTGACGAAGATTGTGGGATGCACAAACGGCTGCTCCGCCCGCCAGGAATGCTCCGCGTCGAGGTTGGTGGGGGGAAACGGCGGCCTGCGCGGCGGCGATCAGATTGCTGTGCCGAGCTGGTGCCTGACGCAGACCGGGGTGAAACCGTGAACCTCCCGCAATCTGCTTCAATTCGTGCCGCCCGTATGTGCTTCGCAGCGTGCTTGACAGCCGGTCTCGCATTTGCCGGAGCCGCTCCCGAAGCTCTTGCCCAAAGTCAGACTGGATTTACCTACAACGGCGTGGCCTACACTTCTTATCAGGCAACCGAGTATCAGGAGACGCCTCAGGGCCCTGACTCGACCGCCGATATGGCGGGTATCGGCGTCAAATACGCGACGGTGCTTGTCACGCAGTATGTGGAAACGTCCACTTCAAATGCGATTTCTTCCGGCGGCTCCACCCCCACCGATGCCGACCTCGCAGCCGCAATTACAAATCTGCAGAACGCGGGAGTCACTCCCATCCTCAAGCCGCAGGTCGACTCGTACGATGGAATTTGGAGGGGCTCTTTTGAGCCCACCGACCCCTCCGCCTGGTTCGCCAGCTACCAGACCTTCATCGTCCACTACGCAACCATCGCGCAGGCGCAGGGCCTTCCCATCTTCGTAATCGGATGCGAATTCAAGACCCTCAGCGGCTCCGCGTATCAGTTGAACTGGGAGACGATTATCAGCGCGGTGCGGGCGGTCTATAGCGGCAAGCTTGCCTATGCCGCCAACGCCACCGGCGCCGGCGACGAGTTCAGCTCGGTGTCGTTCTGGGGCAAACTCGATATCATCGGTGTGGACGGTTATGTTCCCCTTACTGACGAGGTCAATCCGACGGTCGCTCAACTCGTTTCCGCCTGGACCGAAAACAAAAACGGATTCAATGCGGTGGCCGCCTTTCAGAACCTTCAGAGCACCTATCCCACTGAGCCGCTGATCTTCTCGGAGATCGGTTATATCAGCGCAGCTGGAACGAATGAGGCGCCGTACAATTCCCCCACAGGCTCCTCCGTGTACGATCCCACCGAGCAGGCCGATTGCTATCAGGCTTTCTTTGAGGTCTTCAGCCAGCAAACATCCTGGATGAAGGGCGTCTTCTGGTGGGATTGGGGCGTTTCGCCTCCCAGCCCCGGCGATACGGGATACTCGCCGCAACTTAAGCCGGCCGGAAACGTGCTGGCGCAGTGGTATGGAGCGCCCACGTTTACGCTTGGCGCTGCCGACCCAACGCTCTCGGTAACTCAGGCCGGCACTGCGACAGACACCATCAATGTCACGCCGGCAAACGGATTCACCGGGAGCGTAGCTCTGGTCGTCTCCGGCCTGCCCAGCGGAGTTACCGCGGCATTCGCCACCAACCCTGCAACCGGCTCCAGCGTTGTCACGTTCACCGCCGTCGCTTCGGCCACCATCGGCACATCTACCGCCACAATTACGGGTACCTCCGGCGATCTATCCACGATTACCCCAATCGTGCTCACCGTCAATGCACCGCCGCCAAGCTTCACGATTGCTCCGTCGGCTCCCGCGGTCACAATAAGTCAGGGCAGCGCCAGCGCGGACACCATCACGGTGACCGACGCAAATAGATTTGCGGGTGCGGTAACTCTGACCGCAAGCGGCCTACCCAGCGGAGTCACCGCGACCTTTACTCCCAACACCGTAACCGCCTCAAGCGCGCTTACGTTTTCTGCAAGCAGCACGGCTGCGACCGGCACGTCCACAGTTACCGTCACCGGCACCTCCGGCAATCTCACTGCATCCACTTCCATAGCCCTCACCGTCAACGTCAGCGTGTCGCCGCCAAGCCTCACAATTGCTGCTTCTGCGCCCACTCTCTCTACAACCCAGGGCGGCAGCGTCATTGACACGATCACTGTGACTCCGGCAAGCGTTTTCGCCGGCAGCGTAACTCTGGCCGCCACCGGCCTGCCCAGCGGAGTGACCGCAGCCTTTGCCACCAACCCCACGACCGGCACCAGCGTCCTTACGCTCTCTGCAAATAGCACAGCTGCGACCGGCACGTCCACAGTCACCATTACCGTAACATCGGGCGCACTTACCGCATCCACCAGCATCGCACTCACCGTCAATGCGGCTGCGGGCTTTACCATTTCGCCTTCGCCGTCTTCGCTCTCGGTTGCCGAGGGCGCCAGCACAACCAGCACCATTTCGGTAACGGACGTGGGCGGATTCGCGGGCAGCGTAACTCTGACCGCCACTGGCCTGCCCAGCGGTGTGACCGCATCCTTCGCCGCTGGCTCAGTTGCAGGCACCCAGGCATTGACGCTTACCGCCGGCAGCACGGCTGCCATAGGCACCGCCACGGTTACCATCACCGGAACCTCCGGGATGCTCACAGCAACCACAACTGTGGCCCTCACTGTGACTTCCGCACCAACATTCACTGGAAGCCCCGGCGGCACATCCGCAATTACGATTGAGCCCGGCGCGACAACGGGAAACACCGCGACCATCACAGTAACGTCGCAGAACGGATTCAGCGGCACCGTGAGTCTGGCCTGCGCGATCACACCGGCCGCATCCAGTGATCCTGCAACCTGTAGCCTCGCCGCCGGCTCAGTCAGTGTAAACAGCACCACGACCGCGACCGATGTGCTCACGGTGAATACCACGGCGGCGACGGCCGCGGAAAACCGCATGAACAAGCTGCTCTGGCCCTCGACCGGCGGTTTGGCGTTGGCGCTCCTGCTCTTTTTCCGAGTTCCGAGGCGGCGTGACTGGCTGGCGATGCTGGGGCTGCTGGCGCTCTTTAGCTGCTTTGGCGCGATGGGCTGCGGAGGCGGGAGCAGCGGAAGCGGAGGAGGCGGCAGCGGGAATTCCGGAACCACCGCGGGAACTTATACCGTTACCGTAACCGGAACCGCAGGCACTACATCCGTGACCCTGGCCACGATCAGTTTGACCGTGCAGTAGCGTTTGCCCCGAGGTGGGTTAGCGCTAGTGAATCACAATGGGTCCGCGATGCTTGCAGCCGCAAGAGCGGCGAAGCACGATTTCGACTGGCAGTACGATGCGGTTGCCGGTTTTTGGAACTTCACCGCGCGCGATGCGATCGAAGAGCATGCTGGCTGCAACGCGCCCCATTTCCAGCGCCGGCTGACGAACCACGGTGAGTGGAGGAGAGGTGAATTCGGCCATATCGAAGTCATCGAAACCGGCAAAGGCCAGATCGTGCGGCATCTTCACGCCAAGGGTCAAAAGAGCGGTCAAAACATAACGTGTGGCCAGCGTATTCGAGGTGAATACGGCTGTTGGAGGCTTCGGTCGTCGCAGCTTCGACTCAACGGCTCGCAGGGTATCTTCCTGCGAATCGCAGCCGAAAAACGTGTCTTCTTCCAGGCCCGCGTCATGCAAGGCCCTGCGGTAGCCAAGAAAGCGCGCGTTGATCGTGAACAGGCTTCGGCTCAGGCCCATAAACGCTATCCGCTTGTGCCCGTGCTCGATCAGATGTTCGACGATGCGCCGCGCGCCGCCGGTGTTCTGCACGGTGACCACGTCCAACGCCGGGTCGGCGACTGGACGGTCGAAGACCACTACCGGTGTCTTCCCGAAAAGCGCCCGTGTGATGTGAGACTCGCGGAATCGCGCCGGAATCGCCACAAGCCCGTCTACATGACGTTCGAGCATCCGTTCGACCTCTACGTATTCCGTATTTATATCTTCGTTGGAGATGGTGATGATGACCGAGTATCCGTGCTCTTTGGCGACGGTGGTCACCGCGTGCGCGCAGTTTGCAAAGAACGGGTCATAAAGATAAGGAATGATAAGGCCGATCGTTCGGCTCCGCTGGCCGCGAAACGCGCGTGCCAGTTCGTTGGGCCGGTAGTTGAGTTGCATGATCGCCGACTGCACCCGCTGCGCCGTCTCGGAAGATACGGGAACAGTACCACTGAGGAAGCGCGAGACTGTCATCGTGCCCACTCCCGCCAGACGCGCGACATCGCTCATGGTTGGCTTCCGGTGGATGGCCCCCTTGTGTTTGTTGGCTGCTACATTGCCCTGCAACCGCTGACTCTTGGATTCAGACAATCTGTGTGCTCCTGACTTCGCTAGAACTGGTCTAGAAACTAGGATGTGGCTCGCCGACGCGACAACCTATCGTAGAATCAGACAGATGACAGACACGCCTGACTTGGCCTGTCCTTATCATGATACTGACCTCATGCCCTGATGGCTTAGACTTCTCTCGAGTTTGTCTTTATGCTTCTTCACCAAATAAGAAAATTATCAGCTCAGAGGTGTGCCTGCCGATCTCGCAATCGCCTCGTTGCACTGTGATTATCATCAGAACCCCAGGTCTCCAAGTGCCCGTTCCCTGTCTCGAAAATTCCTTAAAAAACCGCATTCGGGTTCAATGATTCAGTCTTCGCCTCCGCTGTTTGGAATTCTAGCGAGGCAAAGAAATAACAATCTGTTCTACCACTGGAGACTGAGGTTGAGACCAACGGGTGCCGGTAAGAGCCGGGAGGTTACTAACGATTCCGTGTGCGGCTTGGGGTGAATCCCCCGGGGCCGACTCGACGTACCGATCATCTGTCAAATCACGCATATAAACCGGATCTCCAATAGTTTTTCCCAATTGATGGCTCAGCCTGAAGAGAGCGAAGGGCGTGCGAAGTGGGTTTTGTCCTTTCGGGTTTCGAATTTGAGTAAGCTTAGCAGTTGGTTTCAAAGCTGGATGGGACAATGACTACTTCCTCCAACTACTCGCAATTTAAGATGCGTCGGCCCTAATCGGAAGAGAGTATCCGAGTTTTTTCCAATCCAGGAATGAGCCTGAAGGGTCAGTTAATGGCGGCAGTTTCAGACGTCTCCTTTTCGGGGTTCTTTCATCTATACCTCGTGGTAGTCGTGGCGGTGGGAAAGTGGAAATCGGTTTTATCGATTTCCAAGGTTTGTGCGGAGGGCGGAAAACAGCATTACCGTTTCCGGGCTTTCCATGAACCGTCATTTCCACGGTCCACTTCCACTGCTGCCCGGGCTCAGGCTGACCTTCTAATCTGCTCGAACATGGTGTATTTGGCCTGTTGCATTCGTCGTGCGGCTTCCGTGTCGCTTATGGTTGCGACCACCCGCTTGCGAGCACCGATCGAGAGTCCGGGATGCAGAAACTGTTGCGGCCGATCGAGCGATAGCAGCTTCTCAAACGGTGTTTGCCACGGCTTGTAGAGGCGCCGCTTTCGTCCCTTGGCGTCGATCAGGAATTGCGCCGTTCGCCTATCTGAACCGCCGTGGGCCGCGTCTTCTCATACGTACGCAGGCCGTAGCGAGGGTTCCGGCGCAGGTTGTACAGGTGGCCATTGGAGAGCCGGGCCAGCCGCTCGAACTTGGGCTTGCCGTAGACCTCGAATTCGCGCTTGAGAATGCGCCGCGTGGCCGGACCGCTGAGCCGCTCGTGCGCCTCGTCAACCAAGGCCAGCAACTCCACGTCGGACGCGGCGTAATGGCGCCGGAAACGGGGCCGTAGCGAGGGCTTGGGCGCGATCCGCCTGGCCTTGACATAGCCGCCAATCAGCCGTGTGGACCGCGCCTGGCTGAAGCCGGCCATGCGCTCGATATATGCCCGGAAAAGCCCTTTCGACCGCCGGCCCTGAATCGGGTACTCGTGATGGCAGAGCAAGCGCTCAACCCAGCCGTAAATCTCCGCGCGGTCGCATCCAGCGAACCGCACATACTCCGAGACGCCAAGAAATACCTCGATTTCCACCAAACTCAACTTCTCCGCTCCAAGCACGCTGATCACCCACCTTCAGCTTGCCCGCTCAAACTCCTTCAGGCTCATCTTGCGTTGAAATCAACTTCCTCGCTTAGGCTCATCTTGCGTTGGGCAAGAGTATCTTTTGACGGGCATCGAGCCCTCTGCTACCTTAGTAGAGGAACATTTGGCGCACGACACTCCTCAGTAGCTCAATGGCAGAGCATTCGGCTGTTAACCGAAGGGTTGTAGGTTCGAGTCCTACCTGAGGAGCCAAAAAATCAAATGTAAACAACACTAAAATAAGACTTTACTCTTTCAGACTTTTAACCGATACCAGCAGTATTACCAGCAGAAAGCCATCGTTAGGCAGATTAGTGCCTTGTGCATTGCCGCGAATCGAAGAGGCTTGAGATCGTAAATAAATCGCTTCGTCT
>Ga0302320_10004398_pt1 | contig 32024 bp, 16 predicted proteins | sample Bog_T0_3_FD_202130 | JGI IMG/M metagenome (GOLD analysis project Ga0302320, IMG submission 202130) | Peat permafrost microbial communities from Stordalen Mire near Abisko, Sweden - Bog_T0_3 | ecosystem: Environmental > Terrestrial > Soil > Wetlands > Peat | place: Sweden: Abisko, Stordalen Mire... | reverse complement strand
CCAACTTTCCAGTTGGACGCGCTCGGTTTCGGTGAGGCTGATAAGGGTCGCGGGACGGGCCATGCCGCCATCCTCTATTATTACGCTAGTCTTTGCAAATAGATACTAGCAGCTTCAACAGCGCGGGCAGCATGGTGGCATGCGGTCCCCGTTGGTCCAACATTTCCGCCGCCAGACCACGCACGAAAGTGTCCGTCTCTTCCAACAGCCAGACCAGCGCGAGCAGTGCATTGGTCTGTGACCCCCACTGCATCACCACTCTCGCTGCCCGAACGTGTACCTTTGCATCCGAAGCATCCAGCATCTTGACCAGCGCGGGTAGCGCCCTGACCTTATGTCCCCACTGGCACATTACTTCCGCCGCCTGAACACGCACATTTTCGTCAGCGGTTTCCAGCAACTTGACTAGTGCGGGAATCGCACTGGCCTGCGGTCCCCATTTAAGTTCCTCACGCTGGCGGACTGGACAGGCATGATGGAAACGGAATTGTTTGCGCAAACTTACAAGAATTACGGTCTGGCGACAGTGCGGTATGCGGTGTTTGCGTCCATTTGGCGCGATAATACTTGAAAAAATGTCCCCGTTTTGTTTTTTATCGTCCATGTCATCAGAAGCTCAAACAACTCACGCACCGGGCCGCGCATGGCTCACGTTTAAACCCTTCACTCAAATTCTCACCTTCGCCGCCGTGGCGTTCAGCGCCCTCACGCCGCTGGCGCATGCCGCTTTGGTTAGTGGGCAAATCTTTTTCGACGGCTTGGTAGTGGTCAACAATGGTGGCGGCGGAAATGAGACTGCGGTCACCGGTTGGGGCACCACCACCAACTCTGGCGGGTCTGGCTCATTTGCCACCGTGCCGCCAGTGGGTGCCGTTCCCTCTTTTGCGCCGGGGACTTGGAGCTTCGGTTCGACCGTGGCGATTCCCAATTTTTGGACCGTCGGTGGATTCAGCTTCAAATTGGTGCATTCACAAGTGGAATTTGACCAGCAAAATTTCGTGCTCGTAGTCTTCGAAGATGCTGTTGTCAGCGGTAACGGTTATACGCCTACGGTCTGTTCTGGTTATTTCCAATTCCAGGGTGCCACGGTGGGAGGTTATACTCCTTTGGTGTTCAATTGTGCCTCCACCGGGGTCGGTGCCGCTCCCGTGCTGCCGGTGCTTTCCCTCACCACCATTTCCAAAAAACAGGTTCTCACCTGGACCGATTCAAGTTATTTGTTGCAATGCTCTCCCAGCTTGACAAACACGTTCACGAACATTCCTAGTGCCACGAGTCCTTATACCAATACCTTCACAACGCCGAGAAGGTTCTTCCGCCTGGCCCAGTAGTTGGCATAAGAAGGCGGGCGGTTCACACTTTCCAGTAATGACGTTCCTCACGCTGGCCGACTGGAGGGGCATGATGGAAACAGTGCTTTTCGCGCAAACGCACAAGAATTACGGGCTGGCGACGGTGCGGTATCCGGTGTTGGAAGTCACCGCGACAGTCGAACCGTTTGAGAATAGGCGGGGACTTACCTTGCGGGTGTTACGGGCGGGGAAGCCAAGGTCAATTTGAGCCTGGACGGAATGCACAGACGACTGCGTTTTTGTGACTGACTCAAAATGATTTTATGACCAAACAGCGATGCCCACTCCTGGGCGTTGGCCAAATCTTGATCGTTGCCACCCACCAGTCTGAATTGCCGGTCAGCGACCAGAATCAGCCAAGCATTACCAAAACGGTTGATGGTTTGGCTGCTATTGATGAGACCATAACAAATTATTTTAAATTTCATACGTCGGCGCGAGTATGTATCGGTTCGAAAGCAACCGACATTAGTTAAAACGCTTGGGCGAGCACGTCGGGCAAACACACTTATGCTTGCTACTCAAACTTTGGATGAACTTCAAGCCCTGCGCCTGGAGGGCATGGCCCAAGCCCCCACCGAACAACGCCAGCAAAACGACCTCGCCGCCTTCAGCTTCGAAGACCGGCTGGCGCTGCTGGTTGAACGACAGTGGCTGTGGCGGGAAAACCGCAGCCTGGCCATCCGCTTGAAAATTCGCAGCTCAAAATCAGCGCCAGCCTGGCGGATCTGGATTACCGCAGCTCGCGCGGCTTGAAGCGCGCGCAGATCGACCAGTTGCGCGCCTCCTCTTGGGTATTTCCTTTCATTCAATCCCAGTCAATCGTTACACCAGCGAAGCCTGTTGGAACACGGGTGAAAGTTTCGCCCGTCAAGTTGGGCTGTTCACGAAGGGACACGACCTCAACGGTGTCGCCGCGAGGCGGGGTTAAAAGCTGAGGAAGATAAACAGACGGGCCGTAATGAAGCTGAGCCACATCGATTGAGCTTCGAAACGTTTAGAACCGGAGACAAGCCGAGCCGCTGTTTGACCGGCGAAGGCCTCAGGGAGGGGGCGGGATTACGGCCAGCGCCCCTCAACGCTCCGGCGAGGTCGGCGTGGACAGCACTTCAGCAAGTCCAACCGGGCAAAGCAGGGAGATCTCCGGCAGCGGGTGCCAAATGCAGTCCAACGCGGGGCCGCCGTTTAATGAGTTGCAATGCGCTGGCGCTCCATTTTGTGCCGCCCATGTTGGCCGTTTTCGTCCGAGCATAGCAAAACGAATGGTTCACACAGTCGAAGTCTTCGCCTTTGAGCGCAGCGATGTCGGATTGCGAGCCGCCCAGATGCCAGCATAGTTCATAAAAATCCCGGCGCTCCGGATTACGCTCGCGGGCAATCATTCTTTTAAGGCCCCAAAGCTAATACGGAGCCACTACCGTCTGTTACCGTGTCACTGCATCTCTCTTGCAACCGATCGAGTTTACGCATTTTATTTTCACAAAAACCAAAAGAAGGCGGTTGGATGGATCCAACCGCCTTTCTGATTTATTTCAAGCGCATCTTATTGAGTGCGGAAAAATTGCTGCGCATTCGTCGGGCTGAGAATATACGGCGATGCGGCCGCTGCGTTGGTAATCCACGGGCCCAAGAGGTTGGTTGCCTGCAGCAGGGTCCCGCTGGTCCATTGGAGCATTACGATATTTCCGACCTTGCTAATGGTTATCGGGGAGGGCGGCGGCGGGGGCGGCTGAATGCCAGCGGCGTAGTCGTAGAGCGCTTGAACCTGATACGAGGACAGGGCTGACTTGAAAATGGCCAATTCGTCAATATTGCCAATGAAATTGTTAACTCCAAGATTTCCCTCCAGGGGATAGGTGCCAATGTATTCTGTGGCATTAAATGCCTGCACGGCATGGCTGACAGGATTGGTCGCAGATTGCACTCCATTGGCATTAATGATATAAAGGGTCGCGCTGGTCGGAGCCACCGCCAGAGCGACCAGCGACCACTGGTTGTGGGGAGCGGTGATGCCGGAATTCCATAGTCCCGTATTACCAAAGTCGTCGTTCCAGAGATATCCAATATTGCCGTCACTTATGCCATTGGTGTTCAGGTAACCGCCGTCATACCGAAGGCCGCAAACCATGTTATTGGTACCAACTGTGAACACGATCCCACCGTTTCCTTCATTGATTGTGGGATAAATCCAAGCTGTAAACGTGACGGCGTTTGTATTTAGATTCCAAGGCAACACCGGGAGCAAGTTGTTCGGATCGTTATATGCGAATGTCGCCGCGTAGTTCGTGCTTTCAAAACCAAGGAAGCCTGCAGCCGGGTTCGGCCCGGAGGCTCCCAGAACGGCATCGCTACCGTAGGTCCCATTGTTGCCGCCAATAAAATCCCACGCATTGGTGCCCGAGGTTTCGTCCAAACGGTAGTAATCCACGGCACCGAAGGCGAGTACGTTTGACTCATAGAGCGAGCCATCCGGATACACTATGCCCAAGGGAGCCATGCTGCTGTTTGTCGCCCCGTAGGCCGTACTGGCGATCGCCGTGTAATTACCCAGATTGGTGGGATTAACACTTGAGATGAGGAGGGTGGTGGTGTTGACTCCCGAATAAGCTCCGCCATTGACGAGGCTGGCGCCATTCCTTTGCCATGTGTTGGTCGCCGTCACACCACCAATGTCGGTTACGGTAAATTGGGCGGGGTAACCAGCGTAAATAAATTGCTGGTCGGGCACCGGTCCTGACAGCCCAATGGCAATTACGGTCAAAGTGGCCGGCGGACTGCTGGTGACGGAGCCATTACTATTGGCTACCGCGACCACATAATCCAGTTGGTTCCCGGGAGTGACGTTGGAAATGGTCAAGTTCGGGGTGTTCGCCCCGGAGAATGCACCCCCGTTCGGTAGATTGGTGTAAACGCCGCTGCCAACCGCCCCTGCCATCCATTGATAGGTTGCCGCCGGATCAGCCATGGCCACAACGTTCATTTTAACGGTTACTCCGGCGGCAACGGTTTGATTGGTCGGAGACGGGTATCCTTGATCAAAATAGATGGCCGGTATATCTATGGGGCCCTCCTGACCGGCGAGGATGTTCGAGCCGGCTATATCCTGATAGGCATAATCAATTATTTTCAATGTCGGGCTCGCGACGGTGTAATTCAACTCTAATTGCACCCAACCATAATTGGTCGTGGCCGGCGTGACGCTGGTGTTCACCAAGGCCAATCCCACATAGCCAAAGGTGTCCTGACCCGCCGGCCACTGGCCAACTGTTTGATTTTCACCATTTTGGTACAGATAGGCTTCATTCTTGCCCTTCTGGTCGGTGGCGATGGCGACCGTATTGGTACCCACCGCGAATTGGGTGGTTATGTTCGTACCAAAACCTATCACCGGCGTTCCATTGCCAATCGCGCTCATATTCATCTCGTTGAAGACAAACGGGGTGAACACTGAACCGTTGCTGGTGCCCAAGACGCATGGTTTGGTGGAATTGTTATTGTCAAAAAATAGCTTAAAGTCCGCTTGCCCATCAGAATTCAAATCAAGCATATAACCGCTGTCACCGGTGCCAATAACTTGATTTACCAGAGTGTAGGTTATGGCTCCTTGAGCCATGCCTGCCGCCAGCATTGAACTGGAGGCCACCAAGATTGTCTTTTTCGTTTTCATAGTTGTGGGTGTTTTTGTTGGTCGGGTTTGCAGATTCGTGAGGATCATTGCCGTGGCTGTAGGTAGTTAGATCGGGAAAAATGAGTTAATTGTCATGGGTGGGCCATGGTATTCATTGTGTATCGTCCTTCATGTTTGGATTTGATACAACACGTAGTTATTCAAGCCTGCGAATCCGCTTTTCTGTCCAGACCGCCCCAAGGGCGAAGAGTTTGAGGGTTCATGCGTTGATTGATTCAGGTGATGCATTAAACAGTAGCGGCAAGCTTGGAATAAATCGCGGGATTCGTGTGCCAAAAAACGGGTGGAAAAGTGCCATGGCCGGACCAAGGCCCCTGATCCACTACCCAAAATTAACCTTCAGCCGAGGAGGGTGAATTCAAGAAAAACGCCCAAGTTGTTGTTTACAAATCATTTGCACATCAATCAAGATGACAGCCTATGAAGCATTTTCTCCAAGAGCTGAAAATAACGTTGAAACCCTGCGCGAATCGCGATATTGACGTTTAATTATCCCGCCTTACGATAGCAGTCATGCTCCAGCTACGCCGGCGGTACCGCAAAATTCCTCTTTGGAGCCGGATATTGTTGTGCGCGGGTATTACTTTACTGACATGGCTCTCGGGTGCCGACGTTGTCGCGCCCACTCCGAGCACAACCTTCCCGACCAAAATAGTCCGGCAATATGCCCTTACTTCCGCAAATGATTTTCAGCAACGCGATCCCATGGACTGGCGCTTGCTTGGGTCAAACGATGAGGGGAAAACTTGGAGCATCTTGGATGAACGCAAAGGCGTCGTATTTTCGGAACGGCACCAGCGGCAGCTCTTCAAAATTCCCAACCGAACAGCGTATAACGTCTATCGCCTCGAGATCGAGCGAATCCGCGATCCTTCGGAAGCTAATTCATTCCAACTCGCGGAGTTGGAACCTCTCGGAGAAACAGAGGACGATTTGGATCCCATTCCCATTTTTGCCGACCGGATTACGGCCCAGGGAGAAAACCCGGAATTGGAGAAGGGCTTCAACGTGTTTGACGGCCAAATTGACACGAAATGGCTGGATTTTGCCGATCAGAATCCCGCCACCCGCGCCACTTGGATTCAATGGCAATACACCGACCATACCAGCCTCGTCATCTCCAACATCGCCCACCTCACCGAATTGCGGAGCCGGGCTGCCAGGAAATATGCGGTACACATCGAGGGGTGGATTATTGGTCCATCGGAGGCTCCGGGCCAATCGTGTTTGATGGATGCCACCGGCCACATCAATCTTCAAGCCACTCCTAAGCAGCCCGTTTTCTCGCCGGGCCAGCGGGTCTCCGTGGACGGAGTGAGCTGCGCCATCGGATCGCGGGCCGAAATAGCTGATGTTCGAGTCACTAAAATAGGGCCGTCCGCGATTCCGGTTCCATTGCCGGTAAGCCTTGGAGACCCGCTGCCGCCCCAAGATGAGATGCGATGGGTGCAGGTCAGCGGCAAAATCAGTTTCATTGGACGCATCGGTCAGGGATTGAGTTTCGATTTGGCCGAAAATGGCCGCTCCGTATCGGTGAAAGTGCTGCACGTAATGCCTGCAGATAATTCGATTGCCCCCGGAATGCAGGTGCAAGTCAATGGAGTTTGTGAAGGAGTTTTCAACGGCCAGGGCCAACGCGTCGTGGGCATTATTTGGGCCGCAACCCTGAAGGCCGTGGCTCCTTTGGCGCCAGCCAAGGCGCAAACGCCATCACCCGCCAACTTCAGCGACACCACCCCTGGCATGAGCGACGCACTCCCTCTTACAACCATTCACCAAGTTCGCCAGCTGGGGTCTGACAAGCTGAGCCAAAAGCCCAGGATCTGCCTGCGGGGGGTCGTGACCGATCTATATGGGACCTATATGGAAGATGAGACTGGCGGTATCGAGCTCATCTTCCCTCCCGAACAGGCTGGCCCAACGCCCTCGTTGGGCGAGTATGTCATCGCACAAGGCGTCGCCGATTGGGTGGATGGAGATATGGCCGTGCAAGTCGAGAGTGTGAAATCCCTGGGCAAAGGCAACTTGCCCCCGGCCAAGCCATCCTCGTGGAGCGAACTCTCCAGCGGTCATGGCGTGGATCAATGGGTTGAAATTGAGGGCGTGGTGCATGCCTCGGATGGATCACATGTATTGTTGGAGTGCGAGGGCGAAGAAGCATTGGTCACCATCCGAAGTGCCCCGGCTCCTCTCGTGGACAACTTGGTGGATGCGGTCGTCCGGATGCGCGGGGTCGGCTCGCTTGCCCGCGACAAACAACAGGTGCGTGGCATTCACCTGATCGTGCCCTCCCTCGAATACGTTGAGGTGGATCAGGCGCCGGTGGATCCCATCTCGCTGCCAACCCAGAAAATCAGCAGTTTGCTGCAAGGCAATGGCACCAAGGCCCTTCGCCGCCGGGTCAAAATCGAAAGTGTTTTAACCTTGCGGGACGGGGATCATTTTTTTCTCCAGGATGGCACCGGCAGCGCCATGGCCGTCGCCAAGCAGAGCATCATCCTGACCCGCTCCGGCCATTGGGTTTTCTGGCAAAGCACTCAAGGCCATGAAACCAGCGCGGATTTGCAGATGAAACCGGGCGACCAGATCGAAGTCGTCGGTTTCCCGGAAATGCGCGGCTACTCCCCGGTTCTTACCGAAGCGCAATTCCGCCGGCTCGGGCCCTCCACTCCGGTGACCCCTGTCCAGACCGACGCCAACGGCATTTTCGCCGGAAATCTCGATTCCACCCTCGTCAGCCTTGATGGGGTGCTGTTAAGCAGGCAAATTTTTGGACGGAAAACCGTCATGGAATTCCGCGACGGGCCGAGGGTGTTCGAAGCATTCATGCAAGACCCGATTACGTCAATCGCTCCGGGCAGCCGGGTTCGCGTTACCGGGGTCTGCCAGACTCAGCCCAATCCATATGAAGAGTTTGGCAAGAGCGTCAGCTCGTTTAAGATTTTAGTCGGCCAGGCGGCCGATTTTTCCGTGTTACAGCGACCGCCGTGGTGGGACTTCAAGCATACCTTGGTCGTTGCCGGCACCTTGACCAGCATTCTGGCGGTTGCCGTCTGTTGGATCGGGCTCCTTCGCCGCCAAGTCGGAAAGCGCACCATGTTGTTGCAGCGCGAAATCGAGGAGCGCAAGCGCATTGAGCTAAAAATGGAGCGTACTCATCAGCAACTCCTGACGACGTCCCGTTTTGCGGGCATGGCGGAAGTCGCCACCTATGTGCTCCATAACGTTGGCAACGTCTTAAACAGCGTCAATCTGCTGGGCTCGGCAATTGCGAATGATATTCATGACTCCCAGGTGGCCGATGTCAGAAAACTGGCCGACGTGCTCGCTTCTAAAGGGCAGGATTTGGGGAAATTCATGAGCGAGGATCCGCGGGGCCAAAAGGTGCCCAGTTACCTCAAGCGGCTGGGCACCCACCTGGAGCAGGAGCAGGCGGATCTCAATCGGAAAGTGGAATCTCTCACCGAGAATATTCAACATATCAAAGAGATCGTGGCCACTCAGCACGCCTATGCTAAGATTTCGGGAGTTTTGGAAAACGTCACGTTGGAAGACATAGTCGAAGACGCCTTGCGTATGCAGGGGGAAATCCTCGCCCACCATAATATCAAACTGTTGCGTGAGTATGACAAAGCCCCCAGGTTGCTCGTGGATCGCCATAAGGTGCTGCAAATCCTTTTTAATCTTCTGCAAAACGCCAAAGACGCCTGCGACAAGAGCGATATTGCTGAAAAACAAATCATCGTGCGCATCTCCGCCAGTGACCGGCACGTGGCGGTCTGTGTGCTGGACAATGGGACGGGTATCGCCCCGGAAAATCTGGAAAGCATTTTTGCCCAGGGCTTCTCCACCCGCAAAGACGGCCATGGATTTGGACTGCACAGCAGCGTGCTCATGGCCCAAGACATGGGAGGTGCCCTTAAAGTTTTTAGCGCAGGCCCGGGCATGGGTGCGACCTTCACCCTGGAATTGCCCTTGACTCCCAAAGCCGATCCCTCTCACCACGGCAACCGGCTAAACCCCTCCGTTGAACACCCGGCTTCACCGCCTTCAAACTCCACAATTTAGTCCTCCCTTGCAAACCAACATGAAATGGGAAAACACCCAGACGCCACGCATACTGGTCGTGGATGATAATCGCCGGATTCACGAGGATTTCGACTTGGTTTTCTTCAATCGCCAACGCAACTTGGAGATGGAAGCCGACCAAAACGAAATTTATGGGCAGTCCAAACCACCTGCTGTTTCGAGGCCCGCTTATGAGTTGGACCATGCTTTTTCCGGCAACGAGGGAATCGAGAAAACCCGGCGTTCAATCACTGAAAGTCGCCCTTATCAAGTCGCGTTTGTTGACATTCGCATGCCGGGAATGGACGGGGTTGAAACGATTGATCGCCTGTGGTCAATTGACCCCCGCATTCAAGCGGTGATCTGCACCGCTTTCGCCGATTACCGCTGGGAAGACCTGGCACGCCGCCTCGGCCAAAGCGACAAGCTGTTGGTCCTGAAGAAACCTTTCGATCACATCGAGGCCTTCCAGCTTGCCAGCACCCTGAGTGAAAAATGGTTCCTCGCCCGCCAGGCGGCTCTTAAAATCGAGCAAATGGAGCTGCTCGTAGCGCAGCGCACCCAGCGTGTTCTCGATCTGCAACGCCGCGAAGCCCAACGCCCCCCCGAACTGGACCAAATCAAGCTCCGGCTCTTAACGAACCTGCCCGAAGAACTCCGTAGTCACCTGATCCTCATCCTCGACCGGCTGGATCGGCCGCGCGGTCAGAAGTCGGACGGATCGGAGGCGGCGCCCGTGCGTCGCGGCGCCGAACGGCTGTTGCACTTGGTGGAGGAATCTTTAAACGTGCGCAACCTCGAAGAAGATGATCTCCAGATCCAGCTCACCGAAGTGGATGTGGTCATATTTCTTCAAGGAGTGGTGGCTTCCTTCAAACCGGTGGCGAATCAGCAAAAGGTTCAACTTGAATTCCAGTCCAGCAAGAACGCTTGGCCGGCACGGTTGGATGTGGGGAAGCTGGAAAAAGCCCTTTCCAACATTCTTTCCCACTCGCTCGAAATGACGCCGGAAAACGGCCGGGTCTCCGTCCAAGTCCGGCTCGATCCGGGGACCTTGCAACTGGTGATTCAAGACACCGGGGTTGGAATTTCCAAGGAGAGGCCACCATCGGCATCCGCCTCGTTGGGCTTCGGCCGTCCGGAAGTTACCGAACGTCTCCCTTGGTTGCGCCTGGCCTTGTCGCAGGAATTGATCCGTCTCCATGGCGGTTCGTTCACCTGGGAAAGCCCCATTCCCGATGCCGGAACAGGCTCTAAATTTCCCGGAACACGCTTCGTGATCAGCCTCGCGCTGCCAGAAGGCAGTCTTCCTGTCCCGCCCACGGACCAGCTTGAGCCCCCAATTGTCCCCGTCAGTTCCCTGCCAGCCACAACCATCGAAGAAGAGTCCCCGCTAAAAGAGCAGCCGATAATCCTGTTGATTCAGGACAATGCCGGCTTGGCCCTCGATATCCAGCAGGGCCTTGAGCCCGACTATCGTACGATCTTGGTTAAAGATGGTGCTCAGGGGATCATCCGCGCCCGCGAAACCCTGCCCGACGTCATCATTGCGGAGGTCACTCTACCGACACTGGACGGTATCGAATTGTGCCGTAAGCTCAAAAATGACGAGTTGACCAGCCACATTCCAGTCATCTTGCTGACGGCCCGCAATTCGGAATCAGGCCAGTTGCAGGCTTTGGAAGCTGGAGCGGATGATTACATTCCCAGGCCCTTCAAATTATCGCTTCTCAAAGCCAGGGTGGACAATCTGCAGGAATCCCGCCACAAGCTTCAGGAACACTTCAAGCAGGTAAAACAATTGTACCCGCGCGACATTGCCACCAATCAAAGCGACGCCAAGTTTATCCGTCGCGTCATTGATCTGGTGGAGGAAAACATGGCGGATTGGGACTTTGACCTCGAAATCATGGCCCGCAAGCTGGCCGTCAGTCGAAGACAGTTATTCCGCAAACTCCACGCCGCTGCGGGCTGCAGCCCCAACACTTTTATTCGGACCTTGCGCCTGAAACGCGCCGCCCAATTGCTGACAGAATCCCAAATGACCGTAACCGAAATCACTTACGCCGTTGGCTTCTCGGACCTGAAGCACTTTCGCACCATTTTCCGGGAATATTACGGGGTGGCCCCGGGAGAATATCTCAAGCATTCTAAAACCCAATGAGCCAGCCTGCACTCGCCTGCTGGCTTTTACCACGTTTAAACAACAACCGCTGCCTTTGTCACTTCACCCCCACTATTTTGGCACGTTCAGCCCCCGACAATTCCTGGATTTTGAACAGAATTTCAGGCACCACGACATTTATGCGAAGCAAGCCTCTCCCGCCTCCCGGTTCACCAACAGCTTGGAATCCAGCGCGAATTTTCCCAACAACAGGTGCGATAGACTGTTCTGATGCAAAATCGTTGAAGCTATGACAATATGCCTGAGGTTCAGCATCGCCTGGTTAATCGCCGCATTTGCCTTTTCCGCTGCCGCTGCGGAAGAACTACCCGGCGTCCAAAAGGTATTCCTGCCGCAGCGCTTGTATCCGGGTAACACCGGGATTCTCCCGGTTCAACCCATTGATACTGCCGCGTGGATCTGGCATCCGGCGTTTTTGGACGTTTCCCCGCCGGCACATGCCGAGGTTTTTTCCGGTGGTTGGCATCAACCGGTCCTGTTGCGTTTTCGCCGGCAGTTTGAGGCGGCCACCTCGCCCATCCGCATCCACGTCAGCGCCGATGAACGCTTCGAGCTGTTTGCAGACGGTCATCGCATCGCCCGTGGCCCGGACCGTTCCGATGTCGAGCACTGGTCCTATGCAACCTATGACCTCCGCCTCAAGCCAGGCCGCCACCGCCTCGAGGCGCTGGTCTGGAGCATCGGACCCTACGCCCCGATTGCCCAGTTGTCCTGGCGGGGCGGTTTCATCCTCAAGGCAGAGGGCGATTATGATTCGCAGCTCACCACGGGCAAAGCGACTTGGGAAGTTGCAAAGCTTCAGGGCTATGAATTTGGAGCAAGCTTTATTGGAGTGGGAGCGGAATTGACCGCCCATAACTGCGGGCCGCAATGGAAAGAAGGCGATTATGTCCCGGCGCAAGTCGTCCGGGCACCTGTCCCGGGCAACAATTTCTGGGGCGACGGTGTGGCCGGCTGGAAGTTGTTTCCCACGATATTGCCTGATCAACTTGACCGCGAGATCAACACCGGCCACGCCGTGGCGCTGGGAGCTGGTGTGTTGGGCAAGGACGACGCCGTGACGGCGGAACAGGCGCAACATCCGGATTTGCCCCAATGGCAGGCGCTAATTGATGGCTCGGCCCAAATGGTTGTCCCTGCCAATACCGAGCAGTTTCTGCTCTGGGATTTAGGTAACTATTACTGCGCTTATCCTTTGTGCGAAGTCAGCGGCGGCGCGGGCGCAAAGTTGACCTGGAGCTGGGCCGAGTCGCTTTATTTGCCGAAGTCTGAAGCCAAGGGCCAGCGCGACGAGTTTATTGGAAAAACCTTCCATGGGCTCACCGATACCTTTCTGCCAGGCGGCGCGGCGCATCAGAAATTCAGCACTCTTTGGTGGCGGGCCGGCCGCTGGTGCGTGCTCGCCATCAAAACCGGAAGTGAACCAATGACCATCCACCGCCTCGCGTTGGACGAAAGCCGTTATCCTTACGAGAATGAGAGCGCTTTTGATGACGGAGACAGAGAACTTCCCGGGGTGACGTCGCTGGCGATGCGGGGCATTCAAATGTGTGCGCATGAAACTTACATGGATTGTCCCTACTATGAGCAACTCATGTATGACGGCGATACGCGCTTGGAACTGCTCACCACCTACGCCATGACCCGCGATGACCGGCTGGCCCGGCACGCCATCGAACTGTTTGATTTCTCGCGCCGGAACGGCGGGTTCGTTAACGAACGATATCCCGCCTATCTTCAACAAAATTCGACAACCTTCTCCATGATCTGGGCCCTGATGCTCAACGACTACGCCTTCTGGCGGAACGATCGGGCCTTTGTGAAGGCCCGGGCCATGGGTTTGCGCTCCATGCTGGAACAGTTTGAACCTTATCTAAATGATGATGGTCTGCTCGAAAACTTGCCTGGCTGGTCGTTCATGGATTGGGTGCCGCAATGGAACAACGGCGACGCGCCCGATGGCATGGCTGGCGTTTCATCCGTTAACAATCTGCTTTATGTCTATGCTCTGCAGAAGTCAGCGCAGGTGGAAGATTACTTGGGCGAACCATTGCTCGCGCAACGCCTGCGCGCCAAAGCCGGGCGCACGGCCGGAGCAATCCGCGCCAAATTCTGGGATGAATCCCGCGGCCTCATGGCCGACAACCTGGCGCATACTGAGTTCAGCGAACATGGCCAGTGCCTCGCGCTGCTGACCGACACCCTGACCGGGAATCAGGCCCGGCGCTGCTTTGAACAACTGTTGATCGCGCCGGATCTCAAACGCACGACCATTTACTTCAGTTTTTATCTGATGGAAACCTGGCAAAAATTCGGGCGCGGGGATCTCATCCTTAAGCGATTGGACTTTTGGAAGGATTTGGTCAAACAGGGCCTCAAAACGCCGGTCGAAGAGCCGGGCAATACACGCTCGGATTGTCATGCGTGGGGCAGCCACCCGCTGTTCCATTTACACGCCAGCATCGCCGGCATCCGTCCCGCTTCGCCTGGTTTCCGCACCGTCCGGATCGCGCCTGAACCGGCCGCACTGCAGAAAATCACCTGCCGCACCCCACATCCGGATGGTTTCATCGCCCTGGATCTCGCCTTTCCAAACGGCCATTGCCGGGGTTCCGTTGAATTGCCGCGTGGAATCACCGGAGTTTTTGTCTGGCATGGCAAGGAACAAAAATTGAAAGGCGGCGTGAACTCCATCAACCTCAAACCCTAGAACGAGTTTTCGCTGCCCATTGGGGCAATTGAGAATAGGCTTAAAAAACTCATTTCCACTCCTTATGAGAAGGCCGCAATGGCCATTGAAGTGAATAAACGAAAAGAACCGACAGCTATGCGACAAAAAATGTTATGGCCGGCAAGCATCATGCTCGTTTTGCTCCAAACGGCGTTGGGATCATGGTGCGCTTCTGCCGTCCCGGTGCCGAATTTTGGGTTTGAGACGCCCAGTGTTGGCGGTGGCTACCAGTACAATCCCTCGGGTGGAACATGGACTTTTAGTGGGGCCAGTCCGAGCGGATCGGGCATCGTTGGTAATGGCAGCGCATTCTTTAATCCGAGCGCGCTACAGGGCGTCCAAGCGGCATTTATTCAGGAGAAGGGCGGTATTTCGCAGGCCATTCCTGGTTTTACTCCGGGCACACCCTACCTGCTCAGCTTTTACGCTGCCCAACGTCCATCCAATGCTCAGTCATGGAATGTGACGGTCAATGGTGCCGTGATTGCGAGCTTTAATCCGGGAGGAAGCGCCACCAGTTATGGGACCTATACGGCCACTTTCACAGCACCGGCGGCCACCACAACCGTGGCATTCGTGGGAACGGATTTGGCCGGTGGCGACAACACCATCTTCATTGACAATGTCCAGATCACCAGTGTGAGTGCGACGGTGACGGTGGCAAGCGCGCCCGCGGCCACCGCGATCACCTACGGTCAGACGCTGGCCAGTTCCGCCTTGAGCGGTGGTGTGGTTACCAACTCGGCAGGCGCCACGGTGGGCGGCAGTTTTGCGTGGACCACGCCCACCAATGTTCCTGCGGCGGGCGCGTCCAGCCAATCTGTGACATTCACGCCGGGCAATTCCAGTTACAACCCGGCTACTTTCACTGTGAGTGTGACCGTGAACAAGCAGACGCCGACGTTGAAGTCCCCTACGGCCACGGCGATCACCTACGGTCAGACACTGGCCAGTTCGACCTTGAGCGGTGGTACGGCGACCAATGGGGCGAATAACGCTTCGGTAACGGGCATCTTTGCTTTCACCACGCCGATGTACGTGCCCGCGGCGGGAACGTCCAGCCAGTCAGTAACGTTCACCCCGGCTGATACGACCGATTACAACACGGTCACCTTTAATGTGAATGTCACGGTGATTGGGTCGCCGATTGTGGCAGGAATCAGCCCGCCGACGGCCTCAGCGATCACGTACGGTCAGACCCTGGCCAGTTCTACCTTGAGTGGCGGCACGGCCACGAACTCGTCGGGGGCGACGGTGGGCGGCAGTTTTGCGTGGACAACGCCAACGAACGTGCCCGCAGTTGGAACGTCCAGTCAGTCCGTGACGTTCACACCGACCGATCCCAGTTACAACCCGGCCATGGGCAATGTGAATGTAACCGTCAATAAACAGACCCCGACCGTATCGAGCCCACCTGCGGCCACGGCGATCGCCTACGGCCAGATACTGGCCAGTTCCACCTTGAGCGGTGGTGTGGTTACCAACTCGGCAGGCGCGACGGTGGACGGCAATTTTGCGTGGACCACGCCCACCAATGCGCCTGTGGCAGGCCTGTCCAGCCAGTCAGTGACGTTCAACCCTGCCGATACGACTGATTACATTGCAGCCACGGGCAATGCGAGAATACTGGTTTATACTACTAACGGCGGTGGGACGACGCTCATCAGTAACAGCGGCATGTATTGCGAGTTGTTAAATCATCCTGAGGAGACGGTGATTAACGCCCAGAACCCGCGGTTCACCTGGGATTACGTGCCGGCCTTTCGCAATGACGTGCAGACGGGTTACCATCTCATTGTGGCGTCCAGCCAGGCCTTGGCCAGCGCGGGCACGGGGAACTTCTGGGATTCGGGAATCATCACGAGTTCCAACTCGCTCAATCTGGTCTATAGCGGCACAACCCTCCAACCCAACACCAGTTATTTCTGGCGGGTTCAGACGGTCAATAGCCTGGGCCAGATGGGCGCCTTCTCTAGCATTCAACAATTCAACACCGCTGGACAGCTGTTCAATCCCGTGACGCATTCGGGTTCGGTTTATCAACTGCCCGGCGCAGGCTCCGCCAACTGTTATCCGTTGCGGTATGTCGCGGTGACCCCGGCGCTGGTGACCAACACCGCTTCAGGAACGTGGTTCATTGACTTCGGCAAAGACGCCTTCGGCTATGCCAGCCTGACTTTGAATGGGAGTTACAGCGGTACGACCGTCAATTATGGCCTGGGCGAACTCAACAGCAGCACCACAGTCAACACCAACCCCAACCCCGGAGGATCCACGATCCGCTATTGGTCGGGCACTGTGGCATTGCAGAATGGCAATGTCAGCTATCCCATCCGGTCAACCACCGGAGTTGGCACCATCAGCCCGCCGACGGCAACCTATGGCATCGTGTGCCCGTTCCGTTATCTGGAACTGACCGGAGTCCCCGCCGGAATCACTCTTACCACCAACAGTGTGACGCAGCAGCGGCTCCAGACTGAATTCGATGACAGCGCCGCCACCTTCGGCAGCTCCAACCCCAACCTCAACCAGATCTGGGCCTTGTGTAAATACTCGATGAAAGCATTAACCTTTGACGGCATCTATGTGGACGGTGACCGCGAACGGTCACCCTACGAAGCAGACACCTACATCCACATGATGAGCTCGTATGGCGTGGACAACGAGTTCACAGCCCCGCGCATCACTTTCGAATATCTCACCAACCATATGACTTGGCCCACCGAATGGAAGTTCCACTTGATCTTTGCGGCCTGGGCCGATTACCAGCAGACAGGTGATCCCTATCTGCTGACCAAATATTATGGTTTTCTGACGAACAACTGCCTGATGCTCGCCAGCGCCGGGCCGGATGGCCTGCTGCAAAGCACCCCGGAAAGCGACCCCCTCACCCTTGCGGGCGACATTATTGACTGGTTTCGGATCTCCGGCGACGGGGTGGGAAACATTGATGGCTACGTGGCGGAGGCGACCAACGCCGTCATCAACGCGTTTTATTACCGGTGCCTGACCATCATGACCAGTGCGGCCCAGTTGACCGGTCATGCGGCGGATGCAGCCAATTTTGCAGCGCGGGCCGGCCAGGTGTACAGCAATTACAATAATGACTTCTGGAACAGCGGTTCGCAAAGCTACATTGACGGGGAAGGGACGACCCATTCGTCAGCGAATGCGAACTTCTTCCCTCTGGCTTTCGGTTTGGTGCCGGCCACCAACCTGCCGGCCGCGATCAAATACGTCCATTCGCGGATTGCGGCCAAAGGCGGCATGCCCGCAGGGGTATATGGAGCACAATACATGCTGGAAGGGATGTTTTTGGCCGGAGATGCGGATGCCGCGCTGGCGTTGATGACCACCAACACGTCGCGCAGCTGGATGAACATGATTAATATCGGCTCGACGATTACTTGCGAGGCTTGGAGCACTGCCGACAATTTTAGCGAGGATTGGAACCATGCCTGGGGCGCGGCGCCGGGCAATTTGATTACACGCTATGTGCTGGGCGTGCGCCCGGTCAGCGCCGGTTATGGCCAAATCCTCATTCAACCGCAACTGGGACAGACTTTAAGCTATGTGCAGGGGACCGTGCCAACGATCCGGGGGCCGGTGGCGGTTACCGTGACCAACGGGACAAGCACTTACCAGATGCTGCTGACGATCCCGGGCAATGTGACGGCGACGGTGATGTTGCCGACTTTGAACCTCACGAATCCGGTCGCGCTGCTGGACGGAGTGACCACCCGCGGTACGGTCGCCAACGGATGGATGACGATTTCCAACATTGGCGCGGGGCAACATGCCATCTGGCTCAGTTCCACCAACTCATTGTTTACCAATAACCCGCCGGTCGCGTCCGGCATCATCGTCACTGCTTTGAGCGGGATTCCAGTCAAGATTCAAATCGTCGGCGGCGCGAACCCTCCGGTCGGCGATTCCAGCGGTAATCCATTAACCGTGAATGGAGTGACAGCGCCGGCCCACGGCCTTGCGGTTACCGACGGCACCAACTTTACATATACGGCGACCACCAATTATTTGGGCAGCGACAACTTCATCTATACCGTCAGCGACCCTCAGGGGGCCACCGCCAGCGCACTGGTGACGGTGAATGTGGTCAAAAGCGGAACGACTTTCAACGTGATTCTGACAACGGTGGCCGGTAGCAACGTCACTCTCAATTATGCGGGTATTCCAGGGAATCCCTATGTGTTGGAACAGACGTATAATTTGACGCCGCCGGTGCAATGGCATCCGTTGGTTACGAACACAGCCGACAGTTATGGGAATATTTCGTTTACGAACCTCCCAACTGCCAGCGCAAACGAGTTCTATCGAATTTCGGGGAATTAATGTTCACTTGCCGGTAGGTTTTTTAAAGACTAATGCCAGCAGTCGTGGCGTCATGGGAAATGTTTGGCTTCCAAGCGCGGGAAAATATTATGATGTCAGTACGGAAGCGCTTGCGCTGGGAATCATATGGTCAGCGTTGCGCTCGCTTTTTCGCAAGCCGGCACTGAGAAAAACGAACCGAAAGGAGGCTGGCACTGTTTCCCCCGGGTTTTGGCACGGCTTTCCCCCGACAGTTGCGCAGTTGTAACCTAAATTTTTCTTGTTCAGTATTATGCAGCTCAAGCTTCTCACTATTCTTTGCCTTTTTGGCCGCCAACCTGTTTTTGCAGATGTGGCAGATCAATTCAAACCCGCCCCTGCGCCGTCGCCGGAGGGCATGCTTGCATCCAAGGAGGATCTGTTCACCATTTGTTTTTCACGTTATCGGTTTTCTTTCGGCGCGCCGTTGGGCACTCACTGTTGCTCCCGGATGAAACGCGCCCTCCAAAATTACGGTCTCACCGCACTGGTTTTAGCACAATGCCATTGCGCCCCGGTGGCCGGTGCCGCAGAGACACCACTGGTGGACGCGGTCAACCCGTTTATTGGTGCCAGCACGAGTGTTGAGTATGGCGAAGGCAAAACCTTTCCCGGCGCGGCAACGCCATTTGGCCTGGTGCAGCTCAGTCCGGATACCATTACCGGCGGCGACAATGGCCCGGGTTATTCATACGAACATCGCACAATTGAGGGCTTCAGTTTCACCCACCTCAGCGGCGTCGGTTGGTATGGGGATTTTGGAAATTTCATGGTGATGCCGACTACCGGCAAACTTCATACCGAAGCCGGCGTCAACGGCGGCGGTGACGGTTATCGTTCGCGGTTCAGCCACACAACCGAGGTCGCCAAGGCGGGCTATTACGGAGTGACATTGGATGATTATCAGGTGCGGGTGGAGGCGACGGCTGCTCCGCATGCGGGCATTTTGCGCTTCACTTTTCCAGCTAACAGCCAAAGTCGCGTGCAAATTGATCTGGCCCGGCGTATTGGTGGAACGTCCACCCGGCAATATATCAAGGTCGTGGACGATCACACGATTCAAGGCTGGATGAAATGTCCCCCCGAAGGTGGCGGCTGGGGCAACGGCGACGGCAAGGCAAACTACACGGTTTACTTTTACGCGCAGTTCAACCAGCCGCTCAAGAAATTTGGCGTATGGTCGGCGGACATTCCAACGGGCTGGGTCCGTAAGCGAGAAGAAGTCGTCAGCCAGCGTTATCGGGACGCGGTGGCAGCCGCCAAGGTGCTCAACGGGTGCAAGGAAATGGAAGGCGACCACCTTGGTTTCTTCACGGAATTTGCCACGACGAACGGCCAAACCGTCTTGTTGAAGGCGGGGATTTCATTCGTGGATTTGGCCGGGGCAAAAGGGAATCTCAAACACGATGTTCCCGGTTGGAACTTCGATGAGGTTCGGGCGCACGCCAAGGCGCTTTGGGAAAACGCGCTTGCGGACGTTTCCATCAATGGCGGCACCGCCGGCCAGCGGGAAGCGTTTGCCACGGCAATGTACCACGCAATGCTTGACCCGCGCGCCTATTCGGACGTGAATGGAAATTACACCGGTGCCGACGGCAAGGTGCATCGGGCCAGCGGCTTCATCTATCGCACGGTTTTCAGTGGCTGGGATGTGTTTCGCAGTGAATTTCCCTTGCTGACGATCATTCGCCCCGATGTCGTCAACGACACCATCAATTCCCTCATGCAACAAGCGCAATTGAGTGGCAACGGCTATCTTTCACGCTGGGAAATCGTGGCCGTGGATTCCCGCTGCATGACCGGCGACCCGGCGGTGTCCGTCATTGCCGAGGCGTATCGCAAGGGAATTCGCAACTACGACGTGAACCAGGCGTTTGCCTTGTGCCGGAACAGTGTGGATGAAACGAATAGCGGTCGCAACGGGCGGGCGGATTATGAAAAATTGGGCTACGTTCCCGGCAGCATCACCAGCACGCTCGAAGATGCATACTACGACTATTGTGCGGGCCGCTTTGCCGAAGCCCTGGGCGAAACCAATGAAGCGCAACGCCTGTTCCAGCGCTCGCTGAACTATCGCAGCATCTACGATCCTTCGGTGGGCAACATGCGTGCCAGGAACAGCGATGGCACCTGGACGGAATGGAAGGGCGCAACCGTGGAGGGTCAGGGGTGCGTCGAAAGCAATCCCTACCAGCAGACCTGGTTTGTGCCGCAAGACGTGGCGGGCATGATTGAGCTGATGGGTCGGGACTATTTTGTGAATTATCTCACGACCTTTTTCGAGAAGACGCCGCCGACCTTTAAATGGAATGAGTATTGCAATCAGGCCAACGAGCCGGTGCATCATACGGCGTATCTGTTCACCTATGCAGGGAAACCCTGGCTGACTCAGCAATGGTCGCGTTTTGTCGTGGATCACGCCTACGGCCCGGGCTTGACCGGATTATGCGGCAATGAAGATGTCGGGCAGATGTCCGCCTGGTATATTCTGAGCGCAGCGGGAATTTATCCGGTGTCGCCCGTGGATGGCATCTACATCATCGGCAGTCCCCTGTTTAAAGAGACGACGCTCAAGCTCGGCCCGCATTATTATTCCGGCAAAACTTTCACCGTCCGCACGCATAATAACTCCGCGGAAAATATATATGTGCAGTCCGCCGTGTTAAATGGCAAACCACTCAATCGCGCCTGGCTGCGCCATGCGGAAGTGGCCGCCGGTGGCGTTTTGGAATTAGAGATGGGACCGAAGCCCAATGAAAGCTGGGGTTCCGCGCGGGATGAGTTGCCACCCCGAAATTTCCTGCCGATGAAAAGACCGGGCTTTCCACCGATGAGCCGGCGGTAACTCGGAAGTGCTGCTTGATTCGTGGCAGTTTTAGATTTAATAATGTTTCATTCCCGATGACGCCGCGTTCGAGATGATTCTTGACTGACCACTGAAAATGAGATGCGCTCTTACCTTTTAAAACTGCGGTTCGAAGCGGTTTTGGGAATTTGTCTGTGGACCAATGCCGCCTTGGGTCAGGAGCGGGCCTGGTTTGTGGATGGCTATCATGGTGGCATTTATGGCCATTACCCGCCATCCTTCACGCAATTCATCGTGGATTCAATGCGGGCGAATCCCGCCTGGAAACTTAATCTGGAGATCGAACCGGCGACGTGGGACTTTGTCAGCACCAACACTCCAGACGCCTACGCGGCGTTTGCGCAACTGGCAGCCGATCAATCCGTTTCCGGCCGGATTGAGTTTATAAACCCGGCGTACGCGCAAAGCTATCTTTGGAACATTTCCGGCGAGAGCATCATTCAACAGTTGGCCCGCGGAATGGGGAAAATCCGCGGGCATTTTCCCAACGCGCAGTTTACCAGTTACAGTTCCGAGGAGCCCTGTTTCACCAGCGCGTTGCCCGGCATCTTGAAGTCATTCGGATTCCAACACGCCGTGCTGAAAAACCCGGACACCTGCTGGGGCGGCTACACCCGCGCGTTTGGCGGCGAACTGGTGAATTGGATTGGCCCTGACGGCACATCCATTCCAACCGTCCCGCGTTATGCCATCGAATCGCTGAAACAAAACTCGACGTGGGAAACCGTGGCCAACGCCAATAATCCGGAGTTTGTTCAAGCCGCACTCCGGGCCGGGATCAAACACCCTGTCGGCATGTGTCTTCAGGATGCCGGCTGGCGAAATGGTCCGTGGTTGAAGAAAAGCGCCGATGTTTATGCACCCACTGAGTACACGACCTGGCGAAATTACTTTCAAAATGTGGCCGTTCAGCAACCCGCTGAAGACTGGCATTTCAGCCAGGAGGATGTGCAGGTCAGTCTCGTTTGGGGCGCACAAGTCTTGCAGCGCATTGCCCAAGAGGTGAGAGGCGCGGAAGACCGCCTCGTGAAAGCCGAAAAAATGGCGGCCCTCGCTGGCGTCTATGGGCAAGCCGCGTGGCCCGAAGAGTCTCTCGATGAAGCTTGGCGCACGCTCTTGCTGTCGCAGCATCATGACTGCTGGATTGTTCCTTACAATGGCAGGTCCCATCAAACCTGGGCGGATAAGGTGGCAAGCTGGACCGGGAACACGGTTCAGCGCAGCGATGAAATCATTCGCCAGTCGGCCCGGACAATGTCCGGGGAATCCAACTCGAATGAGCCATTTCAATTGCGCGTGTTCAATACGCTGGGTGTGGCACGCACCGATATTGCCCGCGTGACGTTGCCGGAAAACTGGCGCGGCGAACCACTCGTTCGCGGGAGTACGGGACAGGCAGTTCCTTCGCAGTTGGTATCCGCCGAACATGGCGAAAAGGAGTTAATTTTCCAGGCTTCGGTGCCTTCCCTCGGTTACGCCACTTTTAACCTGGAAAGCACAGACAAAAGGGTTGGGCCGCGACCTTTGGCTTTTGTGGCCAAGGATGGCTCCACCGTGTTGGAAAACGATTTGTATCGGCTCGAACTGGATCCTGTTCATGGCGGGACCATCCGTAGCTTGATATTTAAAACGCAGGGGAACCGTCAACTGGTGGATGCTGCCGGCGCCCGCCGGTTCAACGAACTGCGCGGCTTCTTTTTCGAGGCCGGGAATTTTTTTTCCATCGCTGACAATCCGGCCCAGATTGAAGTTATCGAGAATGGGCCGGTGCGGGCGGTCGTTCGCATCAGTGGTCAACTGGCTTCCAATGCCGTGACCCAGGTCATTACGCTGGCGCAGGGGCAGCGACGGATTGATTTAAGCACGCGGATTGACTGGCATGGCAGTCCCGGCATAGGTGAGAGTTTTAAACAGTCGGGCGGTTTTCTACCGGAGGACAACCACAAGGCTTTCTACGATGGCCGTTGCAAACTGCTCGCCCTCTTTCCGGTCAATCTACCGGAACAACAGATTTACAAAAACGCTCCGTTTGATGTGACGCAGAGCCGGCTGGCAGACACGTTTTTCAACGCTTGGTCCGGCATCAAGAACAACGTCTTGCTGAACTGGGTGGATGTGTTCGATCCCACGAATCGCGTCGGCTTGGCGCTGTTTTCGGATCATACGACCAGCTATGAGCACGGCACCAACTATCCACTTGGCTTGACGGTGCAGTATTCCGGCATCGGTCTGTGGGGTCATGATTATTCCCTGCGTGGCCCAACCGAGGTGAATTACGCTTTGGTGCCACACGTTGGCGACTGGGAACAAGCAAGAATTTGGGACGAAGACGGACGGTGGAACGAGCCCTTGCACACGGAATTCTGCCAACCAATAACCGGGCCGGAAACCGCCAGTAAATCAATACTATCCTTTGATCGTGGCGGCTGGGTGGTGCCAACCATGCGGCTGGTAAACGGCCGGATCTACATCCGATTGTTCAATGCGTCCCGGGAAACGGCACTCCGGAATCTGACCTATGATGGACCGGTTTCGAAAGTGGAACTGGTGCAACTGAATGATAAAACTATCCGCGAAATTCCCGTGACCAAAGATGCTGCGGGGCAAACCCATTTCGATCTGACTTTGCCTCCCTTCGGCGTAGGCACATTGAGGATCACTCCCTAACTGCCGGTTCCCAGTCTGCTGGCAATGTCAGCCGTTGAATGCGCGCTTTTAATCGGCTGGAATAATTTCCGCCGTCTGAAGCGTCACCGGTCCGAGCAGACCCGACGCCAGCAGCGGCGAATTCTTTGTCCAATGCTGCCATGTTGTGAAAGTCAGCCGTCCGGCCGGGCTGGGACGGCCCTCCAGCAACCACTGTGGCCAAGCCTTGAGCTTCTGGCCATCCCATTCACAGTCCGCCGGTAACTGCTCGTCGCCGATTTGCCGGTTCGGCCACAAATTGGTCACCTTGACGACCAGATGGTTCGCGCCCGCCTTCGCGGCGGCCGTGATATTCACGCGAAACGGGGGTTTCCATAACACGCCGAGGTCGTGCCCGTTCAAGGAAACTTCGGCGAAATTCTTCACGTTCCCCAGGTCCAGCCAAAGTTCACGGCTGGTGTTCAAGCGCTCGGCGGAGATTTCAATTTCCTTCTCGTAAGCGGCGGTGCCGGAAAAATAGCGCACCCCGTCGTTGGTGTGGTCCGTCCAGGAAATCAATTTTCCCAGTGTGACCGACGGCGGCGCTCCCCAATTTGCCGGAAAATTCAAATTCCACACACCGGATATTTCCTGCGGCCCCGGCACGTCCGCCGCCGTGACGTGGAGAACCTTTCCGTCCGCCGTGCGCAATTCCACCCGGCCATTTCCCCAGGCCTTCACCACCGGCGAGCCGCTGGCGGCAACGCTCGTTTCCCATTGAAGTGCGCCGCCACTTTTCGCCGCCGCCGGCAGCGTGAGCGTTTGCCCTTCCGGTACGGCCATGTGACCGGCCTGCCCGTCGAGGGTGTAATCCACACGCAATTCCTTGCCGTGCATCACCGCCGGGTCCCCGCCGAAAACATTATTTTCTGCCTTAACAATCAATCGGCCATTTTGCACCAAATTGGACAGCGTCGCGGTCGCATCCGTGCCGTTGGCGCCGTCCGTGGCGCCATAAATCGCGTGCTCAATCTCCAGTTTTCCCGCGGCGGCTCCGGCGGCGGATGCATCTTCGACGGCCACGACATGATCCGTGCCGTTTGCGGTGTGGCGGAAAACAACGAACACCGAACCCGCAGGCTCAAAGTTCAGTGGCACAGTCGTGCGCCCGTCGTGTTGGTTCCACACCGGCGCGGGTTCAATCCTGCCGGTATCGGGATGCCACAATTCGGGCAGTTTATCGCTGACGCGAAAGGTGCATTCGGCGGCCTCAAGCTGCTGCCGCTGGTTGCAAACGAAATAAATGTCCGCCGCACCGGCGACGCGATGGATGTATGCCAGATGGGTGCCGTAGGCCGCGCCCTTGAATTCAAAATCGGGCTTCAGTTTTTGTCGCGCAAAAACATCCGCCAGCGATTCGCCCCAGACGATGCGGCCTTTGCCGCAGGAGTTTTCCAGGATGGTGGCACCGTCGCAGTTGCCCCAAAGTTCGTCGGCGATTGTTTTTACCTGCACATCGCAATCCGGAAAATCGGCGAGGCTCGGCGAATGCAGCGAACGCGGGCCGACCACGGTAGCGCCGGCGCTCACCAGTTTGTGGATGCACCCCAACATCTGCGGCGTCATGTTCACGTCGTCGGGCGGCAGGATCAGCACCGCGTAACTCGCGCCGCCGGCCAGCGTGACTCGGCCGTTTTTCACCGTCGCGCCATGGAGCAGGACGTCGGCGTTGACCGCATCAAAGTCGTAGCCGGCCGGCAGCGGAGGCTTGCCCACGCGCGTTACCACCGGCGCACTCTGGCCGTCGAAATACGCGGCGTCCACCACGACCGGGCCTTGTTGCAGCATATATTCGCAACGCGATATGTAATCAATCCACGCCTTGCCTTGTTTCCACCAAGTTACCGTGCGCTCGAAATTAATCCCGAAAGGGCCCATGGACATGCCCGGCCAGCGGTTCGTCCACGGCTGCATGGCGTAACGGTGGAAGTAATAGCGGTTCACGCCCTGGCAAAACACCAGGTCGCCGAGTGCTTTAAGTGAATACGGATCATCCTGCCAGGATCCATTCCACGCAGTGTACGACTCCGCTCCAACGGTGGTTTTGCCATAGATATGCGCCACGGACGCGGCGAGCTTGATGGACGAATCCACCGGGCCGCCGTTCCAAAATTCGCCCATCACCGTATCGGCCGTCGCCCCGCTTTGCAGCGACTCAAACGGTCCGGTGTATGGCTCCACGTCACTCTCCAAACCGTGCTGGCGGCAGAGCTCGGCAAAATGGCCGTAGTAATTTTCCGCGAATAAATCAGCGAAGGTCCGGCGCATGTCCCAGAGAAAACGCCCGGTCGCCTCCGGACTGTCCACGATGCGGCGGGTAAATGTGGGCAGATATTTCAATGGGTCGTAACCGCGCCGTGTTTGAAATTCCTCGCGGAAATTGGGCGTCCAGTCCTGGCCGCCAACTTCGTAGCTGTCAATGAGCGAAGAATCAAGCGTCCTGCCGGCCAGCGGGCCAACGTCATCAAGCACTTTCTGCATAAAGCCCGCCCAATGGACGTCGAGCGCGGCCCGGCTGAATTTGTCGCATTCCAGTCCTTCGCCTTCCTTGGGCGCGGGATGATTTTTCGTGCCGTTCGGAGTGTAGCCAAGGCGCAGGACGGTCCATTTCCCCGCCGGCACTTCCCAGTGGAGCCGGCCATCGGGTGTGAGATTGGTCGTCAAATCCAAAATGCCCTCATGTGCAATGGTTCCGCCGCTTTCAGCAACTTCCGACGGTGGCCGGTTAAAGGTGTCCCCCAATAAACTAATTCCAAACGGCTGGCGCGAGTTGACCGTGTAAGTGAACGTATTGCCTTCATCCACCCAGAGCGTGCGGGCCTTCCCATCTATCGAGTATTCAATGCGCAGTTGTTTTTTTTGGCCGGAGGCCGGATCCCCGCCCGCCAGTTCATTGTTAACGATGATTGATTTTCGACCGCTTTGGATCGCGGTCATGAGGTTGGACGTCAAGTCCACCGAGCCGCCGCCGTCCGCCCCATAAACGGCCCGCTGAATGTCCAGCTTCGCCGGCGGCAGGGCAGAGCCGGTCTCGGCCACTTGAACCTTGAATGCAAGCACAGCGATGTCGCGGTAAAAGCCGAGCGAAACCCCGGGTTGCGGCAGCACGTCATTGAAAACGGCGGGACCTTGGACGGATGTCTCGCTCGAAGTGAGGCGTTGCATGGCATTGGTCGGGGTGTTCCACGGCCCGCCGCTGCTCGACCAGCCGGCGCAATTCTCAACACACATTTTGAGACCCAGCCGGTTCGCCTCCTGTATGGCGAATTTAAAATCCTCCCGCCATTCGGGGCTCATGAACGGCACCGGGCCAGCCGGCACTCCGGAATCCACGTTCACCACCGTTGCGCCGCCCAAACCAATCTGTTGCATCGCTTCGAGGTCGGCGCTGATGCCGCTCTTGGTGATATTGCCGTTCATCCAATGCCACCAGGTCTGCGGCTTGGCGGAATCTGGCGGGTTTAGAAAACCTGTTTCCAAAGAATCCGCCGCAGTGACGGCCAGGGCAAAACACATCATGCCAAAACCGGCAAATTGACCCCGTAATCTAAAAAATAAATTCGCTTTTAACATAAGCAGCAAGCATCACACCGGTGAATTATCATCTGGGCTGAATAAAAGTGGAAGAACACACCATCAACCGCCGGTTGGGGTGCCATTTCGGCCGCCTGAAGCAATTGTATCAGCAAACGGTGGAGTCCCCACCTGAAGGTGGAATGGTCTTGTCCGACCCCAGCACGGGCTAATGGTAAGCTTCAGCATGCTATCGAAGTGTCAATTCCACGGATTCGGCATGCCCGGATACCCGCCATCAGCGTAAGTGGACAACCATACCTGTTTAAGATCATAATCGGGCCTCTTGCCGGAATCGGCAGCCCCGTTCCAACCTTGCAAATATTGGGTGCCCGGATTTACCCACTTCATTATACCGACGTGACCGTCGGCAAAGGAAAATTGTCCATGGTTGCCGTGGCGGCTCGCGGGCACGTTTCGCCATTTCGAGCCGATGTCAAGAAAGTCCACCGCATAATAGCCATCGTCTATACTGGTGTTTGCCGGCGTGTTATTCCCCTGTTCATCAACAAAAAAAGACGCGCTGCTGGAGTTGGGATTTAGGATCGAAGTGAACTTGGTGTTTTCGTTGATGCCTTTATGAACGTTGTTACCCGCGCCACCCGGATCTGCGTTGTCGCCCATCATGCCATTCAGCGAATAACTGCGCGCCCGCGGCACCCCACCCATTCCGACAATATTTACCTTGTCCGCCGGACAACTGTAGTTACCCACACTTTTGTCATACTCAAAAAGCAATGAGGCCATAATCGGGGCAATGTTGGTAGGACCCGTGGGGTCGAGCGCGCTGCCATTAACATTTCCACCGACCCAGCTGTCATTTGAACCAATTATGTTTGGAACAATGCGATCCTGCTGGTCACTGGCATAAATGTGCGCTGCCAGCGTTAGTTGCTTTAGATTGTTGAGACAACTTACCCCGGTCGCTTTCAACTTCGCCTTTGATAAAGCTGGCAGGAGCATTGCCGCCAGGATGGCGATGATGGCGATGACGACCAACAGTTCAATCAGCGTAAAACCATGTGGTCCGCGCTTCGTTTTATGCTGGTTCATGGTTTGGCCGTTTTGGAAATCGTCCGCTGATTTGAGAACCCGTGTTTTGCAACTCGTAGTCGGCGCCCAAGACAGGAACGTTTTATGGTTGTTGTTCATTTTCTAAGTGGCAATATGATTGGCCATAACTCGACGAGTCTGACCTTTCGTCTGGCCAGATCTTCAGACAGCCCAATATTCTCAAGGCTCATGTGTTGATTCGGGTAACGCATCAGACAATAGCAGCAAGCTTGGAGTAAATCGCGGGTTTCGTGTGCCAAAAAACGGGTGAAAAAGTGCCAAGACCCGATTAAGGTCTCTGGATCCGCACCCAGCTTTAGTTAACTCCCGGCGAGATCCCACAGCAATCACAGAAGTCGTTTTTCACAAACCATTTGTACAGCCCTGGTCTGTCAAATCCAGCAAAGTGGATTCAGAGCCCTTTTGGGGGTGTCCGCAGCCTGATTTCCAACCATCGAACGACCACCGACACCAATTTAGTTTGAGTTGGGAGTGAAATTTGGGAGGTTGACCAACCAATCAGATGACGGCGCAAAGACCGGCGTTCGACAAAATGACCTTTGGACTATTGAGAAAAATGCCAATCGCATTATACTGCCAGTAAGAGTCGGCATATCTAAATCGCGAATACAATTTCATTAACTTAATCATGATTCAATTATTGAGTTCATTCTTCTGCCGAAATTCAGGAGCTTATCGAAACCTCCGCCGGGTTCGCCTGGGGCTGCCATTTGCATTCCTGGTGTTGCTGCCGGTCAGCCCTGCCATCGCGCAGATCTTGCCCAATGGCGGATTTGAATCGGGACTGGACGGGTGGAGCAGCAGTTTGTCCAGCGGCGGTTCGGCAACCTTTTCCAACGCGGCGACCAACCAGCACAATGGGACCAACTGCTTCCTCGTGACAGTGAGCAATGCCGGCACGGCTTCTAATTCGGTTAGAATCGTCAGCAGTTCGTTTACCGCTTATAGTTCGGACACCTATGTCCTGAGATTTTGGGCCAACACCGATATATTGGATGCCAATCTGGGCGTTAACCTGCTGGGGGCGTCACCGGAGTATCCGCAGATCCCCTTTCAGCTCTCCACCAACTCGCTGGCTCCCGGGGCTGAACACTATCAAGAATATATGTATGCCTTTAAGGCATCGGGCACGGTGTCCCTCGCCTTTAATTTGCAGACCGCCGCAAAATACTGGCTAGATGATGTGGAGGTGCTGGATGTGACGAACAACGACGGGTTTGACGTTCCCATGACGTATTTATGGCAGTGGGGACAGTGGAATTTTGTGCGGACCAACAGCCTCAAAATCGGTTGGACCGGCGGGGACAATGATAAGTCGTGCCTGCTGCCAGACGGCAGCGTGGCGTGGATTTTCAATGATTCCTATGCCACCACGCTCAGCAGCAACAGTTTTTATTCGAACATTCGCGGAAACAGTTCATTGCCGCGCAACTGCCTGGTCCACCAGGTGGGAACCAATCTCATTTGGCTGAATAATGGGGCCAACACCTTTTTTGTGCCGACGAATTCCGCCAATTTGTATTGGATTTGTGGCGGCGTGGTGGAGACCAACAAGCTGCTCGTTCTGTTAAACGAAAACAACGCCAGCGCGATCACCAATGTGAACATGGCGGTGGCCACCCTGTCGTTGCCAGGGCTGACGCTCGATAACATCACCAGGCTATCCTCCCCCGGGACCGACGACTTTAGCCCCCTCGTCAAGGGGGATGATGGGTATTATTATATGTACAATGGAGCCAAGGTGGCCCGCGTGCCGGCCGGCGGGCTGGCGTTGGATTCAGCCTGGACCTATTGGAACGGGAACACCTGGGTCACGAATCACACCCAAAACGTGGCAATTACTAATTTTCAAGGCTGGTCGGTCACGAAGTTCGGGACCAGCAATTATTGCGCGGTTTACGTCCCGGTGTTGAGTCTGGATATCTATGCGCAATTCGCGCCGTCGCCCATGGGGCCATGGACCGGCGGCAATGTCGTTGCCTCGGTTCCCGACCAGGGTGGTGAAGGCATCTCTACGGCATATATGCCCAACATATGCGCCGGCACCGGCAGCAACGGCGTCTCTACCATTGGTTATTCCGACAATGGTTGCACCGAAAGCTGGTTCACCAAAACATTTGCGGATAAGTCCTGGTATAACCCGCATTTCGTCACAGCCAGCCTGTGGCAGCTCTCGCCATTTACATTTAACTACGCCGCCAGCGCGAATTACGGTTTTGAGACCCCCGGCATCGGCGGTGGCAGCTATCAATACAACCCCACAGGCGGATCCTGGACTTTTAGCGGCGCCAGTCCCAGCGGTTCAGGCCTCGTCGGCAATGGCAGCGCGTTTGGAAATCCCAATGCTCCGCAAGGTGTCCAGGCGGCATTCTTGCAGAAGACGGGGACTATTTCGCAGAACATTTCCGGTTTTTATCCGGGGATAAACTACACCGTCAGCTTCTTGGCTGCTGAACGTTTTAACAATGCCCAGTCGTGGAACGTGACGGTTAACGGCGCGGTGATAGCTGGCTTTAATCCCGGTTCGAGCGCAACCAGCTATGTAAACTACTCGGCCTCCTTCACGGCCACGGCGGCTGCCCAAACCGTGGCGTTCGTTGGTACAGACTTGGCCGGCGGCGACAACACGGTCTTCATTGACAATGTGCGGATCACCGCCCCGCCCATCCTTCCGCCCGTGTACTTGACCGTTCAGCAAGCGGGCGGCAATTTGGTGCTCAACTGGCCGGCCGGACTACTGTTGCAAGCCACCAATGTAGCGGGGCCCTGGGCGCCGGCCAGTGCCAATTCTCCTTACACCAACCAATTCCCTAATCCCAATATGTTTTACCGGGTACAGGTGCAATAAGGGCTTATTTCTCTGCGTTAATCCATCGAAGACGTGCGTCAACTGGCAGGGTTTGCCGGGATCCGTTTCAAGTACGTTGCTGCCGTTTTGTTTTCCGGCTGAATCTTCAACAGCGCTTGCATGGCGTCATGGGCCTCCAGCCACCGGCCTTGCGCCACCCGCGCCCGCGCGAGAATAAAGTGGGCATCGGGTAAAAAATATTTGAGTCCGATCGCTCGCACCGCCGATTCTTCGGCTTCCTTCGGTTTACCTTGGCGTAGTTGCGCCGCAGCCAGTCCGAGCCACGCAATGGGATCTTGTTTATCCATCTCCAAAGCTCGATTGGCGATTTGCTCCAACGCATTCCACTCCCGCAGCCGGAGCAACAGCAGTCCGAGCCGGCGCAAGGCCAGTGGATGCTGCGGACCAAGCTTGTTTATTTCGGCAACCAAAGTGCGTGCCTGCGAGGAATCTTTCCTTGCAATTGCCAGTTCCGCACGGGGCAGAAGCGATTCGACGCCCGCTGGTATGGATTCCAACACCACCTCCAATGTGTCGGAGGCGTCGGATAATTGATTCAACGCCAGTTGGCATTGAAACAGCGTAT
>Ga0302320_10004397_pt1 | contig 32024 bp, 28 predicted proteins | sample Bog_T0_3_FD_202130 | JGI IMG/M metagenome (GOLD analysis project Ga0302320, IMG submission 202130) | Peat permafrost microbial communities from Stordalen Mire near Abisko, Sweden - Bog_T0_3 | ecosystem: Environmental > Terrestrial > Soil > Wetlands > Peat | place: Sweden: Abisko, Stordalen Mire... | reverse complement strand
TGGTCCGGCAGTCAACTCAACACCTGCCTCTCCAGAGACAACGGTCATACCTGGTCAACAGTCCATCGCCTCACGCTCAGCCCTCTGTGCAATTTCGCTGAACTCGTTCGCAATCGTCCTGTTAAAACCGAGAGTGGTTGGTGCTTTCCCGCCTATCAGGAATTTCTCGGCAAATTCCCCGAACTCCTCTGGCTCTCCGGCCAAGACGATCTCGTTCATTACGAAAAATCACGCATCGCAGGCGGCTGTGCGACACTTCAGCCTTCGCTGCTTCCGCTGGATAAAAATCGGGCGCTCGTGCTCTTGCGGGATTTCAGCAAGACGAAACGGATATTTCTCGCTCGTACGGAAGATGGGGGCGCTCAATGGTCCCGTCCTCTACCAACGACACTTCCCAATCCCGACTCCGGAATTTCCGGCCTGCTGCTTCAGGATGGACGGCTGCTTGTCTCCTACAATGACGAGACCTTCGGACGCTCCAATCTCTCTCTGGCACTCAGCAACGACGCGGGTCACTCCTGGAAAAAAATCGCTGACTTGGAAAATGACAACGACAAATCATTTTCCTATCCCTACCTGATGCAATCTTCAGATGGCGTGATCCAACTCGCCTACAGCTGGGATGGAGAAAAAATCAAATTGCTAAGCTTTAACCAAGCCTGGGTCACCGAAAAGGAGGCTGCTGCGAGCAAACCATGAGTCTCACTCTACTCCATCTCCTCTACGCTGCTCTGGCCCCATGGCTCGCCCTGGCGCTTCTTCTTCTGGGACGCAATCCCTATCCCTCGGCCCTCCGTATCACTCTCAGTCTTCTCCTTCCAGCAGGCTTCCTCCTGCTTCCGATTCAGCACTTTTTTCTCGTTCAATGGATCCTTCTTCTTGAGCCGAATCCGAGCATCACGCTCGCCTCCCTCCTCGCTCTCACCCTCCTCTCCCGCGCCGGAGGGCCGAGTTTCTTGCGTCCCCAGGATTGGAATGCCGCCTGGCTCTTTGGCGCCGCCGCCTCGCTGATCCTCTATCCGATGGCCCTGGGTCTCACGCGCTTTGATCCCTACGCCTGGGGCTGGGGAACGCATCTGCCTCTGGCCGTGGCTGCCATCACCACGGTTTTACTTTTCACGGGAAACCGCTTTGGCCTCCTGCTGCTCCTGGCTCTGCTCGGCATGCTCTTTCCGCCGATGGAATCGCGCAATCACTGGGACTGCCTTCTTGACCCCTTCTACGGAGGAGTCTCCCTGATCATCTCCCTCTGCCTGCTCTACAAAATCTCCACCGGACATTGCGGCAGCGCCCGCAGGAAGGCCTTGCCGTAGTATTTCGAGAGAATGCGGCTGTCGAGAATGACGACGGAACCGCTATCGCTGCCACTGCGGATCAGCCTTCCGATTCCCTGGCGGAGCTTGAGGATCGCCTCGGGCAGCGAATAGTCGCGGAAGGGATCGCCGCCCGAAGACTGAATCTCCTCCAGCTTTGCTTCTGTCAGCGGATGATCGGGCGTGATGAAGGGAAGCCTCGTGATGATGACGCTGGAGAGCGCATCGCCCGGCAGATCGACACCTGTCCAGAAACTGTCCGTACCGAAGAGGACACTCTCCCCATCCTGGCGAAAGGCTTCCAGCATTCGGGAGCGAGAAAGCTCCCCACCCTGAACGAGAAGATTCCATTTCTTCTTGGCAAAGAACTTTTCCACGCGCGAGGCAACGCCTTGCATCGTCTTGTAGCTCGTAAAGAGCACAAAGGCGCGTGCGCGACTCTCTGTTGTAAAGTGCTCAATCCACTTGGCCAGTGCCTCCTCGTAGCCCGCATCACGAGGTTCCGGCATCTTGCGCACAAGCTGGAGCTTCATCTGTCGCTGGTAGTCAAAGGGCGAGCCGAGCTGAAGCGATGGGATCTCCTCGCCGCCGACGCGGCCCTTGAAATAACCGAGCTCCTCGCCGCCAACAGAAAGGGTCGCACTCGTCATCACCGCCGTTCCGCCCGCGCGGAAAAGAAGCCTGCCGAGCAACGGAGCCACCGCCACGGGTGCCGCATGAAGACTATGCCAGGTCGAGGACTTGCCGCCCCGCTCAACCCAATAGACAAAGCCGGGCTCGCTCTGAGAGAGAAAGTCATTGAGACCGGAACGGGCAGCGCGGAGGCGCGCAGTGACCTCGGTCAATTCGCCCTTTAATCCCTCCTCCTCGGTCTTGGAAGCGGCGGCTCCCGCCCAATCAGCCAGACGAGCCAATCCCTGGGCCAGCGGACTTTCGGCCACAGCCTCGGCCAACTCAACTGATTCACCCTCGCGTACCCGGCATTCACGCCCCTGCTTGAAGTGACAGGCTCCAGCCAGCGAATCAAAGAAACGGTCGATCTCTGGAAGCAGATCGGCTGCCGTGCTAATCGCCTCCGTCTGGCGAGCCTGTTGCAGGAGCCCCTTGCGGGTGCGGGGATTGTAGAGTCGCTGAATCGACTGACGCAGACCATATTGCGAAAGGGAAAACCCGAGATGTCGTGAGGCAACCTGTTCGACCGTGTGCGCCTCGTCAAAGATCACGAAATCATCAGGGAAGAGATAACCCAGCCCTTCCTCATCAGGATCGCCGAGCAGGGTGAAGAAGAGGGTGTGATTGAGCACAAGCACCTGCGCCGACTGGGCGCGGCGGCGGGCAGCCTGGTAAAAGCATCCGGAGTCGCGTCCGCAGGTTTTGGGCGTGCAGAGATGTTGTTCGCTGCAAATCTGGGCCCAGAGTTGCGGGGCGGGATCAAAGGGAAGATCACTCAGCGAACCATCGGCCGTCGTGGCGGCCCATTCGCGGATGCGTTCCAGTTCTGGGCGTTCCTCGGTGGTAAAGAGATCGGCACCATGACTGGTCGCCCTGGCCAGGCGCGTCGGACAGACATAATTCTGACGCCCCTTGAGCAAGACGGCTTCAAATTCCTCCTCCAGCATTCCACGCACCAGCGGGATATCCTTATAGAGCAGCTGCTCCTGAAGATTGATCGTGTGAGTGCTGATAAGCGCCTTGCGTCCCGTGCGCCGGGCATGAAGCACTGCGGGAATCAGGTAGGCGAGTGATTTACCGACACCCGTTCCCGCCTCGACCACAAGGTGCGAACGCCTCTCAAGCGTCTCGGCCACCGCAGCCGCCATGCGCTGCTGCTCGGGCCGCCATTCAAACCCACTGATCGCAGAGAGCTTTCCCTGGGGGCCGAAAAGCTCCGCGATTTCCCGAGCAAATTCTCCCTGGGGAAGTTGATTGACTGCGGAAAATTCCTCATTCAGAGAGATCATGGATGGATGGGCGAAAAGTGAGGATGGTGATTGCGATTGCAGAATAGGGAGGCGAGAAGGCAGAATCCCGTTCTTTCCGTTCTCCTGCAACCGGTTTCTCATGACAATTTTTGACCAGTATCTTTTAAAGAAATTTCTACTGCCGTTTTTTTACTGCGTCAGCGGCTTTGTTTCCGTGTGGCTGATCTGGGATCTGAGCACCAATCTGCCCGACTTTATCTCAGGATTCAATACCTTGGGCTTTGGAGAGACCATGGCCCTGGTCGTCAAGTTCTACCTCCTTCAGATTCCGAGCGTCATGGTGCTCAGCGTGCCGGTTGGACTGCTGCTGGCACTGCTCTACACCCTTACCCAGATGTCGCGGCGCAACGAGATCATCTCGATGCTCTGTGCCGGGCAGAGCCTTTACCGCACCTTCCTGCCACTGGTGATTGTCGGGCTGTCGATGACCCTTCTCCTCACCATCCTCAATTACTCGCTTGCGCCACAGGCCGGAGCCGTGCGTGATGACCTCAAGGAGGAGATCAAATCAGGAGTGAAAAAGCAGAAGGGGCTCAACAACCATCTCTTCCTCAATCGCGAGGATCACCGCCTCTGGTTCCTCACCTGGCTCAATACCGAGACCGCCGAAGCCCTGCGCGTGGAGATCATTCAGCAGAATGAATCGGGCGTGGTCACGGAGACCTGGTACGCAGGACATGCCTCTTATCTTCCCAACACAAAAACCTGGCGGCTTCAGGAAACCCGCCACATCAAAGTGGACGAGGCGGGCAATCTCGTCTCCTCGGAATCCGCTCCGCTCCTTGAAATCAAGGGCTGGCATGAAACTCCCTGGAAGATCGCCAGTTCCAACATGAACTCCGAGTTTCTCAGCTTCCCCGATCTGAGCTCCTATCTGAAATTCAATGCCGAATTTCCGCAGTCCCGCCTAGCTCCCTTCCTCACCCATTGGTACTACCGCATGGCCCTTCCCTGGGTCTGCCTCGTGGTGATCTTCATCGCCGGGCCGATGGGGGTGATCATCGGACGACGCGGCATCATGGGAGGAGTTGGAACGGCCATCGGACTCTTCGCCGCCCTCCTCTTTTCCAGCAGTCTCTTCCTGGCCCTTGGAAAAGGAGATCGTATTCCCGCCTGGATCGCTGCCTGGGGGCCGATCCTGATCTTTCTGGCCATCGGCCTCTATCTTTTCTGGGTAAAGGCAGCGGGTCGTGAGTATCCGAAGTTGCGGTTGCCCGGTTTCTGATCGGAGGCTAGTGTGCTGCGATGCAGATAGAGTGGAATATCAAATCACGGTCCGCCTCGTGCGACGCCACGGGCCGTGCCTTTGTGGAAGGGGAGATCTTTTATACAGCCCTTTTCCATGATGCGGAGGGATTTCGCAGGCTTGATCTGAGCGAGGAAGCATGGGCCGCTCGCGCCGAGGATCCCGCTGCCGCTCCGGTTTTTTCCTCCTGGCGCTCCAAGTTTGAACCTCCTGCCCCACCACCACCGGAGACCCTGCGACGCGACGATGCCGAAGGAATGCTCCGCCAGCTCATGGAAAGCCAGGATCCGGCGCATCTCAATACCCGCTATCTCCTCGCGGTCATGCTGGAGCGCAAGCGCATCCTCAAACCTCAGAAATCTCCGGCTCCGGGCACACTGATCTACGAGCACGCAGCCACGGGCGAAACCTTCATCATCACCGATCCCAAGCTCTCTCTCGACGATCTTGTCGCCGTGCAGGAGGAAGTCTCCGCGCTGCTCTCCGGACTCTCCGCGCCCGCTTCGGCGTCGGCTGCTTAGGAAGTGAGGTGCAGCCCTCCTCCCATTCCATGACAACGAGTCGGCAGTATCTTTGGTATGTTTTCGCGGCTATAGTTATCACCGCGATCACCAGCTATACGAATTTCGGCCACAATACGGGAGATGAATATTCCCAGATCTTTGAGTTTGCAGCTTATAAGTTAGGCTATGTGAGCCAAGGGGATCTGCGCATTGAATTTGGCAGCCATATGCGGCCCACCATTCAGGTCTGGATGGTTGTTGCTGTTTATCGTCTTGTGGGTCTGTTCACCACTCAGGTGAACCCGTTTTTGGTCAGTTATCTTATTTATTTCTCAAGCGGGTTACTTGGAATCTTCTCCATCCTGGTTTTTACCAAGGCCTTTCTGGTTAGGGTAAAACCGCAATATCACCCGTGGTTTGTTTTAATCAGTCTCTTCAGTTGGCTCGTTCTTTACACCAATCCTCACTTTAATTCAGATAATATCTCCGGTCACCTTTTGCTGCTGGCGGTTGGATTACTTTACGCGAAGTTGGCAGATTTGAGTCTAAGGAGAATTCTCTGTGTCGGGTTCATTCTTGGACTTGCCTTTTCCTGCCGTTTTCAGGTGGGTTTTGCCATCCTTGGATTGATGGTCTGGCTGATCTTCACGGCTTATAAAAACAGAAAACTAGGGCAATGGTTCTTATTAAGTATCAGCTTGGTCGCCGCCGTGATGATTTTTAATTTCCTATCAGATTATTGTTTCTATGGAGAGTGGGTTTGCAGTGCCTATAACTACTACCATCAGAATATTGCTCTCGGAATCATGGATAGTTGGTCCGGCGTTTCACCGTGGTATTCCTATTTTTTCATGGTTTCCATGTATTTGCCATTCGGACCGATCTATGTCTTGGCGACTCTTTACTTTTTGATAAAATATCCCCTCGATATCTTATCAAGCATCATCGGTTTTTTTGTTCTGTTTCACATTCTTATCGGACACAAGGAAGTCCGATTCCTGATGCCAATGCTGGGTTTTATGCCGGTGATCATCATGGTGGTGATGGCGGATCTTGAGAGGCGTTACGATTGGTTTGCACGCCATCTCGATAAAACAGCCTTCGTTGTTTGGATCATCAATCTCATTGCGTGCATCAGCCTGCTCCTACCAGCTGCAACGGAAATCGGGGGTTGGAGATATCTCTACAATCACTACCGGAAGCCAACGCTCGTCTATTTCAATGTCAGCGTGAATCAGAAACTTCTTTTTTATAAAAAGCAGAATCTTCAGTTGATCCAATACAAGAGCGGCGAGCCGACCCCCTGCCCACAGGGTTACAACTGCCTGATTGCAATGAATGGCAACAGCAACGATCCCAAGCCGAATAGCCCCTTGGTTTACACTTTTTTCCCATTCAACCTTACCAATGTCTTACCCTCTGCCATCGTCCATGCCGTAGGACATTTCGATCTCTACGAATTGAAAAACATCGAGGCGGATTAAACCCGAACTCCGACAGGCTACTAGCGATGTCCCAGCATAGATTCCCTCTCTTTCTGGCTCCGATGGCCGGGGTGACCAACTCGATTTTTCGTCGGATCTGCCGGGAAAAAGGAGCCGACATCCTGACTTCGGAATTCGTTTCTGCCGACGGGATCATGCACCGCAATGCCCGCACGCGGGATTTTGTGGAATTCACGGAGGGCGAGCGCCCCATGGGCGTGCAGCTTTTTGGCGGAGATCCCGCACGGCTTGCCGATGCGGCCAAGCAGGTGATCGACTGGGTGAATCCCGATTTCATCGACATCAATTTCGGATGTCCGGTCAACAAGGTGGTCTGCCGTCACGGCGGCTCTTCGCTGCTGCGCGATTGCCAGCAGCTGGAACGCGTGGCCGATGCCGTGGTCAAGGCCTGCTCACCACTTCCCGTGACGGCCAAGATTCGTATCGGCTGGGATGAACGCTCGGTGAATGCCACGGAAACGGCTAAAATATTGGAAGGAACGGGTATTCGCCGTCTCTCCGTTCATGGGAGAACCAAGTCGCAGGGCTACTCCGGACTCGCCGACTGGGAGGTGATCGCCCGTGTGGTCTCAGCCGTCTCGATTCCCGTCATCGGCAATGGTGACATCACCTGCGGAGCGAGCGCGCTGGAGCGCAGCGCAACCGGCGTGGCGGGACTCATGATCGGACGGGCCGCGATGGCCAATCCGTGGATCTTTTCCGAAGTGAAAGCAGCCCTCTCCGGCACCCCCTTTACCCCACCGACTCTTGAGGATCGTTGGCAGCTTGTACGCCGCCATTGTGTCGAGGAAATCAACTCGCGCGGTGATGAACGCATCGCGATGCAGGGGATGCGCGCGCGCCTCATGGCCTATACTCGTGGGATGCCTGGCGCTCGCCCCCTCCGGGGACACATCTCCACGGTCGCCTCACTCGCCGAACTTGAGGATCTCATGGCCGCGCATCTCATGGAGTGCCTTGATATTTCCTGATGGCCGGTTGCTGAAATGCACAAGTGTGCAACACGATGTTCTGAGATTTGTGAGTGTGCAGCCTAGCCCAAAGCGCTGCAGCGATCACTCCGGGCAGGGCGTGGTACTTCCAGGCTCTTAAACCCGCTTTAGGACTGGAGATTGAGACTTGATAGGTTGACGCGCCTGGGCGTCAACCTCTGGTGAGTTCACTGTCGGGATCGTACTGAAGATACGGCCCAAGCCAGCGCTCCACTTCCTCGACCGACATTCCTCGGCGGAGGGCATATTCCTCCACCTGATCGCGACCCAGCTTGCCGACGGCAAAATATTTCGCTTCGGGTGCTGCAAAGTAGAAGCCGGAAACGGAACTTGCGGGATACATGGCCAGACTCTCGGTGAGGATCACTCCCGTATGTTCCGTGGCATTAAGCAAACGAAAAAGTTCCCATTTCTCGGTATGATCGGGACAGGCCGGATATCCGGGAGCCGGGCGGATACCCCGGTATTTTTCACGGATGAAATCCTCCTTGCTCAGTCCCTCTTCACGGCCAAAGCCCCAGAGATCGCGGGCCTGCTTGTGCAGCCATTCCGCCGTCGCCTCGGCAAAGCGATCCCCCAGCGCCTTCACAAGCAGAGAGGTGTAATCATCGTGCTGCGCCTCAAAGGTGGCCGCATATTCGGCTACCTCAGGCCCCACCGTGACAACAAAACCGCCAAGGGAATCCAAGCGTCCTGAATCCTTGGGAGCGATGTAGTCGGCTAGCGAGGAGTTAAACTGACCGGCAGGTTTTTTGTGCTGCTGACGGAGCATGTGGAATTTCCCAACGACCTCGGATCGTTCAGTATCGGAGTAAAGCTCGATGTCATCGCCCACGCTGTTTACAGGCCAGAAACCGAGCACGCCTCGCACACGGAAGATTTTCTCCTTCACGATTTTCTCCAGCACCACCTGCGCATCATGATACAGCTCTATCGCCTGGGTTCCGATTTCAGGATCGGAGAGGATACCGGGATAGCGACCACGGAGATCCCAGGCATGGAAAAAGGGTGACCAATCGATGTAGGTCATCAGCTCATTAAGAGGGATGTTGTCAAAGACGATCAGTCCCTGTTTTTCAGGCTGCGCGATTTCAGCCGACGCCCAGTCAATCGGCATCCGATTGGCACGAGCCTCTGCGATGGAAAGGAGATCGGCCTTGGCCTTTTTGTTCGCATGTTCCTCGCGCAGGCATTGGTGCTGCGACTCGATTTCCAGACCATACGCCTCCTTGCGCTCTTCGGAGAGCAGCTCGGCAGCCACACCCACCACGCGCGAGGCATCAATGACATGAACGACCGGGCCTGCGTATTCGGTGGCGATTTTAACCGCCGTGTGAGCGCGGCTTGTCGTGGCTCCACCGATGAGGAGCGGGATGTCAAATTTCTCCCGCTTCATTTCACGGGCGACATGCACCATTTCGTCGAGCGAGGGAGTAATGAGCCCGCTCAGGCCGATGATATCGACCTTATGCTCGCGGGCGGCGGCGAGAATTTTGTCGCACGGCACCATGACGCCGAGATCAATCACTTCGTAGCTGTTACAGGCCAGCACGACGCCGACGATATTCTTGCCGATGTCGTGGACATCACCCTTCACCGTGGCCATCAAGATTATTGCGGCGGCCTTCGTATCGGCATTGGCCGCCTTTTCCTCTTCCATGTAGGGGGTGAGGTAGGCAACGGCCTTTTTCATCACGCGAGCGCTTTTGACCACCTGCGGGAGAAACATTTTCCCCGCGCCAAAAAGATCGCCGACCACGCGCATTCCGCCCATGAGCGGCCCTTCGATCACCAGGAGAGGGCGGCCCAATTGCTGACGCGCCTCCTCCGTGTCCTGATCGATAAAATCGACGATCCCCTTAATGAGGGCGTGTTGAAGGCGTTCCTCGACGGTGCCGTTGCGCCAGGCTTGCTCGACTTTTATCTCTTTGCTGCCAGCGGCTCCGCCGGAGGCTTTGAGTGCCTCGGCGTAATCCACCAGGCGTTCCGTGGCGTCGGGACGGCGATTCAGCAGCACATCCTCTACCATTGTGAGCAGCTCCGGCTCGATCTCCTCATAGACGCCGAGCATTCCGGCATTGACGATGGCCATGTCGAGACCCGCCTTGTAGGCATGATAGAGGAAGGCCGCGTGCATGGCCTCCCGGACGGGATTGTTGCCCCGGAAGGAGAAGGAGATATTGCTGAGTCCTCCGCTGCACTTGGCTCCCGGCAGGGTTGCCTTAATCTCGCGTACCGCCTCAATGAAATCGACGGCGTAGTTGTTGTGTTCCTCGATGCCCGTGCCGACGGTCAGGATATTCGGATCAAAGACGATGTCCTCAGGGTCAAATCCGATGCCATCCACCAGCAAGTGATAAGCCCGCGTGCAGATGCGCACCCGGTTCTCCTTGTCGGCAGCTTGGCCTTCTTCGTCAAAGGCCATGACGATCACCGCCGCGCCATAACGCTGGGCGAGACGCGCCCGCTTGAGAAAGGCCTCCTCGCCATCTTTGAGACTGATCGAATTGAGGATGCATTTGCCCTGGATGCACTTCACCCCCTTCTCCAGTACCGACCATTTCGAGCTGTCGATCATGATCGGCACACGACTGATCTCGGGATCGGCCACCAATAGATTGAGAAAGGTCTCCATGACCTCCTCGCTGTCGAGCATTCCTTCATCGACATTCACATCAAGAATATTGGCACCGCTCTCAACCTGCTGGCGTGCGACCGAAAGGGCCGCCTCGTAATCCCCGGCGATGATGAGCTTCGAGAATTTTGGCGAACCAGTCACATTGGTGCGCTCTCCGATCATCATGAAAGGACCTCCAGCATTGATGGTCAGGGCTTCCAATCCGCTGAGCCGAAGTGCGGCTGGTGGGTTCGAGGGAACTCGTGGCGGATGAGGGCGCACCGCTTCGGCAATTGCGGCGATGTGCTCGGGCGTGGAACCGCAGCATCCTCCGACGAGATTCAGCCATCCTTCGGAGGCAAACTCGCTCACCAGGGCGGCCATTTCGCTGCCGGTCTGATCGTAGCCGCCAAAGGCATTTGGCAACCCGGCATTTGGATAACAGCTGATGTAGCACTCGGCGATGGCGGAGAGTTCCTCGATATAGGGACGCATCTCGGCGGCCCCGAGGGCGCAGTTGATCCCGACAGCCAGAGGCTTGGAATGCCGGACAGAATTCCAGAAGGCTTCCACTGTCTGACCGGAAAGCGTGCGTCCCGAGGCGTCGGTGATCGTCACCGAGAGGACAACGGGCCAGCGCATTCCTCGGCGTTCAAAGACCTCCTCGGCGGCAAAAATAGCGGCCTTGAGATTGAGTGTGTCAAAGACGGTTTCCAGCAGCAGAAGATCGACACCGCCATCAAGCAGTGCCTCGATTTGTTCGGAATAGGTGACCACCAGGCTGTCAAAGGTGACGGCTCGATAGCCTGGATTATTCACATCTGGCGACATGGAGGCGGTGCGATTGGTCGGCCCAACCGAGCCTGCGACAAAGAGACGACGACCGGGGTTGGCAGCCATGCATTCCTCGGCGGCTTCACGGGCAACGCGGGCTCCGGCGAGGTTGATCTCCCGCACGGCGGATTCGAGTCCATAATCAGCCTGCGAGATCGTGGTGGCGCTAAAGGTATTGGTCTCAACCATGTCACTCCCTGCCTCGAAATAGGCGCGATGGATACCCTTGATGATCTCGGGGCGCGTGATCGAAAGAAGATCATTGTTTCCCTTGAGGTCATTCGCGTGGCCTTTGAAGCGCTCGCCCTTGAAATCCTCCTCGGTGAGCGGATGTCGTTGGATCATGGTGCCCATGGCTCCATCGAGAATGGCAATGCGGCGGGAAAAAAGTTCGCGCAGGGCGGCTTCGGATGGATGAAAGGGAAGGGAAGACATGGGGAAAGGAAAAAGGATGAATGAAAAATGAAAAAAAGTTTGGCTGACTTGGCATCACCCCGACTCTGCGCGGACTATCAGCCCACTAAGGTCACACGCTCGATCGAACCTCTCGGAACTCGGCAGCCAATGAACGCTCCAGAACCACAAACAGGGCGGCAAAGAGCAGATCGCTCACCAGGCTATTGCGGAAGAAATGCCAGGTGGGAGGATAGCCGGGAAGTCCTACGGTCAGCGACTGGACCCAACCTGTCAGGCTCTGGTGATAGGCGGGATTTGTAAACCAGCAGCCGGTATTGGTCGTGAGATAAAAGAGCAGTGATGCAGCCAGAGTGCCTCCCAAGACGGGGAAGAGCGCGACTGCGGTACCATCCCGATGACGCAATATCCAGCCCAAGCCGACAGCCATCAGATAGCAGGGGAGCGTCCAGAGGAGCTGCATGGAGACCACGGGCACGCCGTAATGGAGATTAAGCAGTGCGTCGGAGAGAAGAAGCGCCACAAGCGGCAAAAGCAGCCCCACGATTCCTGGGAGAAAGAGTGCTCCGCAAAGGGCCGCCGCCATCAGCGGGGAAAAATTCGGTAAGAGATCCGGTGCCACATTGACACGAAGCACACGGAAGAAGACCCCGCTCAACAGCAGGATCAGGGCCAGAAATTCACTGCGGGCGAAGGTAGGGTGGCGTGGTGTGGACATGGGAGGGTAGTGGCGGCGTGAATTATTGGGGCGTAACGAGCGAGGGATCGAGTCTTCCGATGTTGGCATTTGGGAGGCGCTGGTCAAGCGTTCCGGGCATCATCGGGAGATAGCCTGCCGAGCCATCGGCATAGCCGACCATGGCATTGCCGCCGATGCGGAAATGAACGGTCGCCTCCGTTGTGTCAAAATAATAAAATTCCTCGGCCATCGGATGCTTCGTGGAAGCCGGTGCCTGAAAAGTATTCACCTGCGCACAAGTGGCGAAAACCGGCGTGCGCCCGGGACGATTCAGCCCGAACAGCGTCCTGCCTGGGAGTAGCAGATTATAGCCATAGGCGAAATGGGTTGTCCCATACTTCGGCTTAAAGACATTCCCCTGACGCGTGAAGGAGGGGTCTTCAGCCATCCCACCGGAGGCCGCAATATAGGGGCCAAGAGGCCCCTGAGTTAGATCCAGCCAACGCTGCCCCTCGGGGGAGCGCAGGCTTGCGGTGGATTCAAAGCCAAACCACCACTGAGTCCCTCCATCGGCGGCACTACGATAGGGCCAGAAGGTCTGATTATTATCATTCAGATAAGACTGAGCTGCGGCATTAAGCTGGGAGATGACATGAGCGCTCACGGCATCCGTGCTCGAAGCATAGGCGCTCTTCACCGCAGGGATGAGGAATGCCGCCAGCACCGCAATGATCGCCACGGTCACTAGCAACTCAACCAAGGTGAAGGCGCGGCTCCTTAGCGTATTGAATTGCGTTTGGATAATTTCCATCGAAGAAGCACGAAAAGGGTTCCCAAGGAGAGTAGCAAAAGCGGTGCCGTATTGGGCTCAGGAACGGCAGCAATCGCCACAGAGGGCATCCCTCCGTCGGTTCCTGAAGTCGACAGGCCCCAACTCCCAAGAGTATTCCCATCCCAAGATCCTGGACTGATGTGACGATCATCCCAACCAACATTGGCAAATTGCCAACTATTGCTTGGAGGGTTTGTAGCCTGCCCAGCCTCAGTACCACCTGCGTCGTAATACGACCAGTCATACCCTGATGATGCATTAAAGTCGGATCCTGAGATGGTTGTCCCTCCATAACTCAATGACTTCAGACTGCTAAATCCATAACTCGTATCAAACACAACTCCTAATCCCGAGGAGGAAGCTGCTGCAATGTCATTCAGAAATTGAGTTCCGCTAATCAGATTATTGCTATCGTAGGTGTAGTGATAGACGAACTCCAGCGGCGTCGAGTAGAGGGAGGACTCATCAATCACCAGATAGGAGATATCCGAACCTGTTCCCACATTGATGATCGTGGGATTTACGCCGATTAAAACGGCGGCGGAAAGAGAGCTACTGCAAAACAGTGCAGCCATACAGACCGTTGCCCCCAGAAGAGCCGAAAGAGACTTTTTGTTAAACAACATATACGCATATGATGATATGACATAAATTAAGTCAAGCGTCTTTCCTGCATTTGAATATTTTAGCGAAATATATTTGACAGGGGAAGATTCCTCGTTCAAACAGGCCGGCGATAAAAATGAACATCAAACGCTTCTTCCTCATCCCAACCATTACCATCCTGTCGGCTTCCATTGCCGTCCGTATGTAGGCCCAGTCGCATCCTCACCCGCCAAAGCAGAAACCGCAGGCCGCAGGAAAGCAGACTGCCGATCAGTTGATTGACGATGCTAGCACGGCGCTGGCCTTTACGGTCAAGGCCGCCAGAGCGGAAGGAAAAGAGCTGGATCCAAAGAATCCGATTTCCAAGCCCTTCTACGATTCCCTTAAATCCATCAACACATCGATCAACGACGCCAAGAAGTCGCTGGCAGCAAAGGATAACAAGTTCTTCGCCGACATTGCCAACGCGAAGGCTGGTGTTGAGGAGATGAAAGTCACCTTTGTTCTCACCAAATCAAAAAACCCGGATGTGATCACCGGCGGCAAAAAACTCAGCGGTGCCATTGCCGCTTTGGATGAAAACTACAGCCCTCTTGAAGAGCGCAAAGCAAAGGGCGGCGAGCTGACAGCCGATGAGAAAGCCCAGTTCCAAAAAATCAAAGCCAGCCATCTGGATCTTGCCAAGGAAGTCGATGCCCTGGCTGAAAGTGTCCAGAAGGATCCCGCTCTGAAAAACGGGCTGAAGGAAGTCGCCGAAAAAGCGCGTGAGGTTGCCAAGGCTCCCGAAACACCAAACGGTTTCGCCGCAGCTTCCAACCTTGCCTCGACGATTGTAGGATTGCTCAACGGCTACCAGAACTATGCCACCACAGCCCAACGCTCTCAGCCTGTCTGGAAGAGCGTCACGAGCTATGTGACATCCGCGCCTTCCCGTTACTCCTATTACACGACGCCTGGATACAGCTACGACTGGAGCTATACGACGACTCCTGTCTCTGTTTATGACAGCTTTGAAAGCAGCTCTTACTCCAGCTCCTCCAGTTCATCCTTCTCCAGCTCGGAAGTCTCGACGGAGGACAGCTTCCTAGAGGAGAACAACTTCGAGGAAAGCGCCGCCGAAGAAGATGAGGTTGCCGCCGAGAGCGACGACATCTCTGAAGATGAGGCGGAAGCCGATGAGGACTCCATGGATTCTGAGGAAGACCAGGCCGATGATGCTGAAGATGCCGAAGACGCCGGTGATGAAGATGACGGCGACAGCGATGACGATGGTGGCGATGACGACTCCGGTAGTGACGATGACTCTGGTGGCGATGACGACTCCGGTGGCGATGACGACTCCGGTGGCGATGACGACTCCGGTGGCGACGACGACTCCGGTGGCGACGACGACTCCGGTGGCGACAGCTAATAATCCCACCTTCTAGTCATCGCTGGACATGTTCTTGAGACCGCTCTCGGCAATCCTTTTAGGACTTCTGGGAGCGGTCTCCCTTTTGGCGGCTGATGTTGACTGGGAACCTGAAGTTTATCCCAAGGATAATCTTTTCCCCTCGCTGGTAGTCGGCACGGCAAGAATCGACCCCTCCGAAAGCATCTTCCCAAAATGGAAGGGGGAGCATTATGGTGACGAGCAGGGAGTGGTAGGCGCCTCCATTTCAGGGCTCGAGGATGAGGACGATATCTCGCTGATTATCGAACCCAATGAATTCATGAAGGAAAGCCGCTTTGATGGCACGGTTCACATCAAAGCGGATGACTCCGACGAGGATGTCGTTGTGCATCCAAAGGTACTCTACGACTACGATAGATTAACATTGGTCAAGCAGGTCAAACCTCTCGATGTGACAATGGAACTCCTTGTCAACGGCGTCAGCATGGGTAAAAAAACCGTCACGATCACGGTTCGCTCGGTCAATGACTGCCTCTTTGGTGTTGAGGAATCAAAGGAGAGCAACTCCGACTACAGTTGGCTCTTTGCCGCCTATGTGAATGAAAACAACCCCTGGGTGGATAAGCTCCTCAAGGAGGCACTCGATACGGGTATCGTCTCTTCCTTTGACGGCTACCAGGCCGAGGACGACAAAGATGTACTCCTGCAGATTTTCTCCATTTGGAATGTGATGCAGCGCAACGGCATGAAATACAGCGACATCACCACAACGGCCGCCGAAAGCAAGGGTGTCTATAGCCAGCATGTGCGCCTCTTTGATGACTCTATCAAGGCTTCCCAAGCCAACTGTGTGGATGGCTCCGTCCTGATGGGGGCTTTGCTCCGAAAGATCGGTCTTGAATCAACACTTGTTCTGGTTCCCGGACATATGTTTCTTGCCGTAAAACTCAATTCAGATACCCAGATTGGCCTTGAGACGACACTGATGGGCGAAGAAAGTCTCGACAAGGCGGACCCCAAGGAATTCCCCTCATTTGATAAACTTGCCCCTGAGTTGCAAACCGAAGCCTGGAAATCATTCGAGGCGGCCGTCTCCGTAGGCACAAAACGCCTGAAAAAAGAGAAAAAGAAGTTCGATGGCGATGACCTGCAATACCAGCTTATCAATATTCAGGACGCCAGGGAAATGGGCATCCTCCCGATCAGTTCAGGCGAGACCGTCCAGCCAGCCCCGTAATACCAACAGCAAATTCTTTCAACTCCTGCAGAAAATTGAAAAAAACAGCCCATGAACCCCCTTCTTCTCCTCTCCCTCGTCCTGGGGCTTGCCCTGAGCCCTCTGGCACGCTGCGCCGATACTGAAAAACTCGCCTAACCTACTGTCGACCACGCCGATTTTATCATCCATGTTCCCAAGGACTGGAATCCCAGCAGTCTGTCAGGTTTTTACGCCGTGGGCGATGCGAAGGAGTCGGATGGAAAGTTAGAAACGGTCAGTATAATCCAAAATCTCCAAGGAGGCTTTCTTTCTCTGCTTCTCGGCAGCCGCAGTCAACAGCTCGCGGATGGCATTGATGGTGCTCCCACCTTTGCCAATCAGGCGTCCCACATCGCTTTGGGGCAGGGAAAGCTGGAAGAAAATTTTTCCAGCTTCTTCCCGATGAGTCAAAATCGCCTCATCGGGGTGTTCGACGAGTTGCTGCACCATGAAGCGCAGAAACTCGTCCATAGGAAATCAACTAAGCCACACTTGGCTCTACAACAGGGGCTTCCACGGCGGCCTTGCGGGCCTTGGTGATGAAGCTCTGCACCGTCTGGGAAGGACGGGCGCCAACGCTGAGCCAATACTCGGCGCGGGTCAGGTTGATCTTGTAATTGTCGCCGGTCTGCTTCGGATCGTAATGACCGATGAGCTCGATGAACTTGCCGTCACGAGGGCTGCGCTGGTCAGCCACCGCGATACGGTAGAAAGGATGGTTGCGGGCGCCTTCGCGTCGGAGTCTGATTGCTACTGCCATGGGAGTCGGTTCGGTAAGGATTGCGGTGTGGAGTGCTTTTGGGCAAAGCCCTGAATTCCGCCGGAAGCGAAACGGGACATCATCTTTTGCATTTTTCCTGTGTTCTTGATCATTTTTTTCATCTGACCAAAGCGCAACAGGAGATTGTTGACCTCAGTGACGGAATTTCCACTGCCGCGGGCGATGCGTTGGCGGCGGCGCGCGTTGAGAATCTCTGGGCGCTTCCGCTCGCCGGGCGTCATAGAGAGAATGATCGCCTCGACTCGCTGCAGTTCTTTTCCGTTTACTGAGGGATTAGGGAGATTAGCCGCCCCAGGGAGCATGCCAAGCAAATTTTCAAGGGGGCCCATTCGTTTGATCATCCGAAGCTGAGCCAGGAAGTCTTCCAGATTGAAGGAAGCATTCTTCATCCGCTCTTCCAGACGGCTCATCTCCTCGACTTCGACTGCCTCGGCGGCCTTCTCAACGAAGCTGACAATATCGCCCATGCCGAGAATTCGGCCTGCGAGACGCTCGGGATGGAACGGTTCAAATTGCTCCACCTTCTCTCCGACGCCGGCGAATTTAATCGGCCGACCTGTCACCGAACGGAGTGAAAGCGCCGCGCCGCCACGCGCATCGCCATCCAGCTTGGTGAGGATCAACCCGGTGAGGCCAAGCGCTGCGTGAAATTTCTCCGCGACACTCACCGCCTGCTGACCCGTGGCGGCATCGCAGACGAGTAAAATCTCCTGGGGGCGGATCAGTTCCTTGAGCCGCACTAATTCCTCAAGGAGCGAATCGTCGATTTCGCGACGGCCTGCCGTGTCGTAAATTTCCACATTCCCACCCTGCGCCTCACACCAGGCCATGGCGCGACGGGCAGCGGCGAGCACATCCTTTTCCGTAGATTCAGGACGGAAGACCGGCACCTCGATTTGCTCGCCCAGAGTCGCCAGCTGATCGATGGCGGCGGGACGCACGAGATCAAGCGCGATCAGCAGTGGCGTGCGTGCGGTCTCGCCCTTCATGGTACTGAAGAGACTGGGATTCTTGAGCAGTCGGGCGAGCTTGGCCGAGGAAGTCGTCTTACCCGCGCCATTGAGACCGACAATCAGGATGCGCGTCGGCTTGCCGAAATTCAGCGGGGCATTGTCACCGCCGAGTAGGGCGGTCAGCTCGTCATGGAAGATTTTAACAATCTGCTGACCGGGAGTAACACTCTTGAGCACCTCTTCGCCCATCGCGCGATCCTTGACCTTGGCGATGAATTCCTTGGCGACGGTGAAATGCACATCGGCATCCAGCAAGGCCAGGCGCACCTCGCGCAACGCGTCGGTGATATTGGACTCGGAGAGCCGCCCGTGACCACGGAGATTTTTGAAAGTCTGCTGAAGCTGATCGGAGAGCTTGGAAAACATGGAAACTTAGTCTCGCCTGAGTGGGCGGGTTGATCAAACGGGAAATTCGCAACCGCAACTGATCAATCTGGAGCTCAAGAACTCAGGAAATAGAAGATATCTTTTTCTGACCTTCCTGAGTTCCTGAGTTCCAAATTCATGCAATACCCTTCAGCTCCGTCACTGGTGCCGCACACGAGAAGTTCTCGCAGCGGTAGAGGGCGGCTTTGCTTTCAACGGGTTTCATCCCCGCAAAGGAGGGGACGCGTTCCGCAATCCAGCGCTGGCCCTCCCCACCATCGGCCAAGAGAATGACCTGATCGGGATGGAATCCTCGACGCACGGCAGCAAGCAGAGCCTCCGTGTCGTGTGCTCCAGGAATCCCGGCCACCACAGCCTGAGCGCCGGGAGTCAGACTCCTGCGGAGAGGCACGAGAAGCTGTGGCACGGCGGCAGGCATTCTCTCCAGCGTCTGGCTGGAGAGGGTAAAAATCCGCTGCGCTTTCTGTGCGGCCTCGGCATCCTCCAACATCCGCGAGAGACGGAGGAGATTGAGCGCCGCCACGGAATTGGCTGAGGGTTCAGCGCCGTCATAATCCTCCTTGAGGCGCACCAGGAGATGCGGATCACCGGCAGCTGAACTAAAATACCCCCCTTGCGCCGCGTCCCAGAACAGACGATCCATGATCGACTGCAATTCCACGGCCCATTGGAGCCATGAGATGTCAAACGACGCCTCGTAGAGATCAATGAGTCCTTGAATCAAAAAAGCATAATCCTCGGCAAAGCCCGTCTCTAAAACTTTTCCCTCGCGCCAGCTGCGACGCAGCTCGCCGCTTGCCGAATCGGTCAGCTGAGCGCGCAGAAACAGCGCCGCCTTTTCTGCCGTGCCTACCAACTCGGGTTGCTGCAAGGCCGCACCCGCGCGGGCAAAAGCTGAAATCATCAGCCCATTCCAGGCACAGAGAATCTTGTCATCGAGATGAGGGCGGGGACGCTGCGCACGGAGCGCAAAGAGCTTCTCCCTCGCCGCCGCCAGCGACTCAGTCACGACATCGGCAGGAATCCCCAGGCGTGCCGCCGTGCCGGCAATCGTGCGTTGCTCCCCATTCACACCATGTGCCATGAGCACATTCTTGCCCGCAAGCTCCCCCTGCGGATCGCTTGTGGGATCAACATTGCCATTCGGACGAACTCCATAGTATTCGCAGAAGAGCGCTGCCTCACCCGGTTCGAGGGCGGCTTCGATCTCTTCCATGTTCCAGACAAAGAAGGCTCCATCGGCGTGTTCAGCAGAACCATGTTTGAGCAGACTGTCGGCATCCTGCGCGGAATAAAAACCGCCTTCGGGCGCGGTCATCTCATGGCTCACATAGCCAAGAATATCGCGGGCAATCATCGCGTATTCCTCGCGACCCGTCATCTGCCAACCCTCCAGATAGGCCACGGCAAGCTGCGCCTGATCGTAGAGCATTTTTTCAAAATGTGGCACATGCCAGAACCGATCGACCGAGTAACGATGAAAACCGCCGCCGAGATGATCGCGCAGGCCACCGGCAGCCATTCGATCCAGCGTACCCAGAACCATTGGGAGTAATTGTTGATTGCTAATTGAACTCGGGTGCGCCCGCACCGCTCGCCCCTCTCGGGGCTGCTTCGCAGTCCAACTTCCTCCCGCCAGTCGGAGGTTTGCTGATTGTGAGTGAGCCTCCCGCAGCAGAAAAAAGAGCACCGAGGGACGAGGAAATTTTGGAGCGGAACCAAAACCTCCCCACTGCTCATCATAGGTACGCAGAAAATAATCCGAGGCGCGGGTCAAGGCTGCCGACGCGTCCGCATTCTCTCCGTCTCCCACACGCACGCTCTCCTGGAGTGCGGCAAGAGAGCGGGCCGCTTCCTTTTCCACCGCCTCACGGCTCTCGCTCCAGACTTGGGCAATCTGCGCCAGGATTGAGGGAAAACCGACGCGACCTTGACGATTCTCAGGAGGAAAATAGGTGCCGCCGAAAAAAGGCTTCAGCTCCGGCGTCAGCCAGACGCTCATCGGCCAGCCGCCGCTTCCCGTAAGTGCCTGCACAAATCCCATGTAGAGCCGATCGACATCGGGCCGCTCCTCGCGATCGACCTTCACGCAGATAAAATGCTCATTCAGCAGCGCGGCGATCTCGGCATTCTCAAACGACTCATGAGCCATCACATGGCACCAGTGACAGGTGGAGTATCCGATCGAGAGAAAGATCGGCTTCTGCTCGCGCCGCGCCCGCTCGAAGGCCTCCTCACCCCACGGATACCAATCCACAGGATTCTCCCTGTGCTGCAAGAGATAGGGGGAAGTGCAGGAAGCGAGATGATTCATTGGAAAGGTGAATAGACTGAAGACTGTTAGGCTATTAGCTCGGAGGAGGGCTCTGATAATGAATTCTTACCTAACAGTCTAATAGCCTTCAGCCTAAATGCCTCCTATTTCCAACTATGGCAGCAGATCGGGCTGGGCTTCCGAGGCGCGACTGCGGGGCGTGGGGAGGCCGATCTTTTGGTAGGCCTTGGGCATGGCGACACGCCCCTGCGGTGTGCGGGAGAGATAACCCTGCATGATGAGGTAGGGTTCGTGGACATCCTCAAGTGTCCCGGCCTCCTCGCCGACAGCCACGGCGAGGGAATTCACACCGACTGGGCCACCCCCGAATTTATGGATGATCGCCTCGATGATTCGCATATCCATTTCATCAAAACCCTCCTCGTCGATGTCGAGCATGGCGAGGGCCTTGGAAGCGGAGTCTTTGTTGATCACGCCGTTTGCCCGCACTTGGGCAAAGTCACGCACCCAGCGCAGAAGATTATTGGCAATACGGGGCGTACCACGCGAACGACGGGCGACTTCCAGCGCCCCTGGCTCGTCAATCTCCACACCGAGCAGCCCCCCCGTGCGCAGGACAATCTTCTTCAGCTCCTCGGCCTCGTAGTAATCAAGGCGGCAGTTCATGCCGAAGCGCGAGCGCAGCGGCGAGCTGATCATTCCGGCACGCGTGGTCGCCCCGATCAGGGTGAAGCGGGCCAGATTAAGCCGCACACTCCGGGCGGCAGGCCCCTGGTCGATCATGATATCGAGACGGAAATCCTCCATCGCGGGATAGAGATACTCCTCAATGACCGGCTGGAGACGGTGGATCTCATCGATGAAAAGAATGCCGCCCCGAGGCATCGTCGTCAGCAGACCGGCCAGATCCCCCGCCTTATCGATCGTGGGGCCGCTGGTGGTGCGAACCTCGGATCCCATGGCCGTGCCGAGAATGTAGGCGAGCGTGGTCTTGCCGAGTCCCGGAGGCCCGCTTAGCAAGATATGCTGAAGCGGTTCATTGCGCTGACGGGCCGCCTCCACCAGAAGCTGGAGACGCTCAATAGTGCGCTCCTGTCCGCCAAATTCCTCAAAGAGGGGAGGCCGCAGGGAGACATCAAACGGCGTATCGGGAGCACCCGCGTCTGTGAGATCGATGGAAAAATCGGCATTCATGATAGGAGCGCCTCTTCAAAATCGGCAAGACCGGCGCGGATGCCTCTCGGATCGCGCAAGAGCGAGGTGCCGACCAGCGCTGCGTGGAAGCGGTCACGCACCGTCGAGATATTCTCGGCCTCAAGACCGCTCTCAGCGATATGGAGCGTTCCCAGCGGAAGTCGATCCACGAGGTCAAAGACCCCCAGATTGATACTGAAGTCCTTCTGCGAAATCCCGGAAGCTCCGACAAATCCCTCGGTTGTTTTGAATTTGCGGCTGTTGATACCGACGATCCTGGCTGTTGCAGGCAGCGCTGCGATTTCCTCCTCGTCATGCACCTCAAAAAGCGCCTCCATCCCCAGCTCCTGAGTCAGCTCGTAAAACCCCTTCAGCCTTGAGGCATCCAGGACGCTCGCCATCAGGAGGAGAGCATCGGCTCCGAAGGCCCTCGCCTCACGGATCTGGTATTCGCTGATGACGAAGTCCTTTCGCAGCACTGGTTTGGAAACCTGTGCGCGGATTTTTTTTAGAAACTCAGGACTTCCGCCGAAATGCCGTGCATTGGTCAGGATCGAGAGAGCCCGCACTAGAGGACTCTCCTCGTAGGCACCCGGAGCATCGGCCACATTCTCGGCACGCATCGCGCCCACACTGGGGGAACAGGTCTTGATCTCGGCGATCAGTCCAAACGCTTGATCCAAAGCCTGGGGCAACGAGCGCACTGGGGGAGCATCACCAATCATCGCCCGCAAATCGGCCTCGGTACGGCGGAGCTTGGCAGCAGAAACCTCCTCCTGCACATCGGCAAGAATACGGTCGAGAATCGTGGGTGTAGCGGTTGCAGACATCGGAAGAATGCAGAACCTTATCGCTTATTCTGTTTTCCTCAAAGTTTCCTTTATCCAAGCGGCGTAAGGGGCTGATACACGCTCGGGATCGAGCAGGATGATTTCCGGCACTTCGTAGGGGTGCAGCTCGGCCAGTCGTTCCATGCAGCGCAGAGAGGTCATTTCGTCCGTCTTCATCATCACCATCACCTCTGCCGCTTCCTCGATCTTTCCTTGCCACCAGTAGAGTGATTGGGCTTTCGGAATCAGAGTGCCGCAAGCAATCAGTTGTTCCTCCAGGAGCTGACGCACCAGCTTCTTGGATTCCTCCTCACTGGCAAGAGTCGTCAGGAGCAGTCGGAGATGGGGAGTTTCAGCATTCATGGGCAGGCCTTCTGGAGAACATTCTCGTAGGCATCCAGGGAATGATCCAGAGAGAAGCGGGGAGCCAGGGCCAGCGAAGCTTTCCGCGCGGCCAGCAGACTTTCCGATTCGAGCAGCCATGGCTTGAGCGCGCCAGCCAGCCCCACGGCTCCCTCGGAAAGATCAAAGAGCCGGGCATTCACTCCCTCTTCAGCGACATCGGCCAGCCCCCCGATCCGGCTTCCGACGATGGCCAACCCATAGGCGAGCGCTTCAATCGCGACCATAGGCAGCCCCTCGGAAAGCGACGGCATGAGCAGGATCTCCGAGCGCTTCATCGCCTCGCTCACTTCAGTTGCCGTGGCCCAACCGCGAAACTCAATCCGTTCAGCAATTCCGAGCTTCTCTGCCTCGGAGCGTGCCTCCGCCAAGAGCGGCCCATCCCCGATGATGACGCACTGCCATGGAATCTCTTTCAAAAGGCCAAATGCCCTGACCGCAGTGAGGGGATTTTTCTGCACGCTCATCCGACCCACCATCAGCAAGCGTACGGGGTCGCGCGACTCCAGCACGGGAGAGGAAGGGAGGGTGAGGCCATTGAGAATGACTTCAGGATGCAAGCCGTAGGCCTTTTCGGCGAGACCTGCCACAAAACTGCTCACCGCCGTCACCTCCGCAGCCCCCTTCCAGATCGGCACGGTGAACGGCCCGATCCAACGGAAAAGATCACCCGTCTGCTCTGGAACCCCGCCCGGCACATCGCCAAGATGGGCTGTCAGGACATAGGGAACTCCCGTCAATTGATGGGCTATCCAGGCAACAGCTCCAGTCGGCACCGCGAAGTGAGCGTGAATGACATCCGGCTTCCAGCGGCGAATTTCACCGAGCACGGCAGGAATTGCCGCCAGCACCCACGCCGCCATTTCGGGCACACTACAGGTATCCTCCTTTCGACGAAAGGCCCGCAATCGACGCACTTCCATCCCCTCTTCCACAGATTCCTTGGGCAGATGCGACATCCCTGCTGTCAGGACACGCACCAGATGCCCCCGCCGGACAAGTCCAGCCCCCACCTTGGCCGCCAGACGCCCACCGCCTCCTCCGATGGGAGGGTGTTCGTAGTTGAGAATCAGGATTTTCAAGGTTGAAGAGTAAACAAGCGACCGAGGACGAAGACAAAACACTGAATCAGGCCCACGAGGCGACTATATCCAAGCGTCACTAAATAGTCTGTAGAACTAGTCCAAAAAGGTAGGTAGAGCTTGCGGAGATATTATTTTGACGATGGTGTGATCTGTAATGCAGGTTGCAACGGAAGCTCGTATTTCTTCCAAGAAATCTTCACAATCCGTTGCTGTAGTCATTGCCTCTTCATTCCTCCTCCAGATTGGTCTTTTGCCTAGCCAGGCTATTGATGGAATGTAGTTGTTGACCGTCTCAAGGAGATTCTCAATTTCGCTAGCCTTCCCCAAAATTGGCCTGATTGCACTTCCTTGACCCAATGTGGTTTCAAAGAATTCACTCCAGTAAAGAATCGTTGTGGATAACTCCATTCGGGTATGATTGGCAGCTGCTGGGGCATTCAGTTCGTCTTGGAGTTTTGCACGAAGTGCTAGAAGTGAGGTTTTGATTCGCATCTGAGCCAACAGGCTTTTTGCCGCCGTTAGGGTTTCTTTCCTTGCTGAAGAATTCACGAATGGCAGTGACCAATCATGGGGCTTCCCGGCTCTCGCCCTGAGAGACGCAACCTGGAAGACTCGGGCATTCAGCCACCCAGAAACCGTCTTCACCGGAATAAATGAGTACTTGTCTCATAGTGGCAGAATACAGGCGCATCTAAAAAGCTCAACGGAAAGTGCGCGCAGCGTCCTTTGCGCAGGTCCCTGATGACCTTGTCAGCAAGAGTTTCCAAGCGTCCCGCTGTGACATCTTTCTCGATAGTCGCATAACAGCGTATGACTTCGACATCGTTGTCTGAGGGTGGGGCAGAAATTCGCTCGCTTGTCACTTGCCCTCACGAAATGCCACTTTAGTATCACTCTCATGCGTACCGAACTTGTCACCACACTGAAGCGGAAGGCCACGGACCTCATCGATCAGCTTTCCGAGGATCGGGAACCGGTACTCATCACCCAACACGGCCTCCCTGCAGCCTATCTCGTGGATGTCGATACCTTCTCCGCGATGAGAAAAAAGATTTCCCTACTGGAAGGCATCGCCCGGGGAGAGAAGGCCATTCAGGAAGGCCGGACACTCCCTCACGCTTCAGCCCGAAAGAAGATGTCCCGATGGTTCGTCTAGTATGGACGGAACCAGCCCTGGCGGATCTTGACCAGATCGCTGACTACATCGCCTTGGACAAACCGAATGCCGCGCGCCGCTTGGTGCAGCGCGTCTTCAACTCCGTAGAACAACTCGACAAGTTCCCTGAGTCCGGCTCTGTTCCCAAAGAAATGAAATCACTGCGCGGCACCGCCTATCGCCATCTGGTGATCCCGCCCCTCCGCATCTTCTATCGCATCCAGAATCAGGAAATCTTTATCATTTACATCATGCGGGGCGAAAAACTCTTTCTCCACGAGGATCTCGTAGAGAGGGATGCGTAAAAAGTTGTCATTCTTTGACAACGAGGAACATTTAGTAGAGGTATCTCGATATGAACAAACTCCGGCTCGCCGTTGCTTCCTCCCTGGCCTTTGTGGCTCTCGCCTCGCCCACTTTTGCCTGCACCCGCGCCGTTCTGAAGACCGACGACGGAACGGTCCTGACCGGCCGCTCGATGGACTGGATGCAGGACATCAGCAACAACCTCTGGGTTTTCCCACGAGGGATGTACCGCGATGGTGCCGCTGGCCCGAAATCCCTCAAATGGGAATCAAAATATGGCAGCGTGATCACGACGATTTACGAGCTGGCAACGGTCGATGGAATCAATGAAAAGGGCCTGGTCATCAATGTTCTCTACCTGGCCGAGTCCGACTACGGGTCCATCGGAGAGAAGCCCCCGATGTGCATCTCCATGTGGGGGCAATATGTTCTGGATAATTACGCGACGGTGGCAGAAGCGGTCAGCGCTTTGGAAAAAGAACCCTTCCGATTGGTGGCCCCCGTGCTCCCCAATGGCTCCCCTGCGCATGGCCATCTCTCGATCACCGATGCCACGGGAGACTCCGCGATCTTTGAATACATCGATGGAAAGCTCGTCATCCACCACGGGCCTCAATACACCGTCATGACCAACTCCCCCGAATATTCCCAGCAGCTCGCCATTAACCGCTATTGGGAAGGCGTGGGGGGAACGGCCTTTTTGCCGGGGACATCCCGTGCCGCCGATCGGTTTGCCCGGGCTTCCTTTGGCATCAATGCGGTTCCTCGCGCCGCCGACCCCAATTACATCAAGGCCGTTCCCGGCCAAGAACTGGCACTGCAGGGTGTGGCCAGCGTGATGAGTGTCATCCGCTCGGTCAGTGTCCCGCTTGGCATTTCCACGCCCGGCCAGCCCAACATCGCCTCCACCATCTGGCGAACCGTCTCTGACAGCCAGCATTTGGTTTACTATTACGATTCGGCCACGGTCCCCAATACCTTTTGGGTAGAGCTGGCGAAGTTGGATTTCAGCCCAGACTCCAAGGTCAAGCGCCTCGTGCTAACCGGAGGAAAAGTTTACTCGGGTGAAAGCTCCACACACTTCGAAGCCGCCGAACCCTTCACCCCTCTGACCGCTTCCGCCAAATAAGAGGATCTTTATTTTATAAAAAATACAGCCTCCTGTGGCTCCCCGCACGATAACCCAAGGAGCCTGGTAAGAATGCCGCAAAGTTACGCAGTCCTCTCACCCCTTCACCCCTCCAACTCTTCCCAGAAATCATTTGCAGCGATGTCGGGAAAGCCTATCTTCACCAGATGATTTCCGTAGCAGAATTCGAGCGTTTTGCCCTGGAGCTTCCCGAGAACCAGCGTGCCACACTGGCAATCCATCTGCTTCATTCTCTTTCTGCCCCATTACAGGATCATGACGAAGGCCTTGTGGAAGCGCTTCGCAGGGATGCCGAAATGGACTCCCTTCCCTCGATCGGGATGACCCTTGCGGAATTTGAAACTGCCATCCAGAAGCGTTAATGCCTCTGGAAATCATCTTCCATCCCAAGGTTGCCTTGGATGTCCAAGAGGTCATGAATTACTACGAACGGGTAGCGGGTTCAGAACTTGCCGGTGAATTCTACGATGAGTTTCTCTCTGCCGTTCGCCATGCAGCCGAGACTCCTGAAGCCTACAATCTTCGTTTTCGAGACCTTCGCCGTGTGAATCTGCACCGATTCCCATTCAACTTTCTTTTTCGTGTCGTAGGGAAGACGATCCGCATCCTCGTCCTCCGCCATCATTCCCGCAAACCATCCTTTGGCATCAGGCGAGACTAGGCTTCTAACAGCCTTCAGCCTAAACCGCTAACAGCCTATGCTCCCCGCGCCTTCCTCCATTCTCCCAGCACGAGCTGGCACCAGAGGAAGAGGCGTTCGTCGCTTTTTCCAGAGCGGTGGGAGTGGAGGGCACGGCGGACCACCTCGGCTCCGCTACCCGCTAGGATCGCTGGCGTGATGGCTCCTTCGCGCAGCCAGGGGCCGATGGGAGTGCCGAAGCCCTTTTTCTTTCGATAGAGAATGGAGGCGGGGAGCAGGGGCTCCAGGGCTTTTTTAAGAATCCACTTCGTCGAGCCCTTGCGCAGCTTCACGGTGTGAGGGAGGCGGCGTGCAAAGTCGATCACCTCCAGATCGAGGAAGGGGGAACGGGCTTCCAGCGAATGGAGCATGCTGGCGCGATCGACCTTGGCCATGATCCCATCCTGAAGATAGAGCCGGGTGAAAAATTGCAGGGCCCGATCCACGGAATGCGCCTGCTCTCCGGCGGAATTCCAAGCGGCAATCGCCTCGCTGTAAAGCTCCTCCTCGTCGGTATGATCGCCGAAATACTGGTCGATTTCATGTGGCTCGAGCGCCCCCATCCAGACGGGAAGTCGGAGTTCGTCCCGGTAGGAAAGCCCTCGCAAGGTGCGCTTGATCTTGAAATCGAGACTGATATTGGCGTGGGAAACGGGCAGGCGCGAAGCGAGTAGTCGGATTGCCGGATGGATCGAACGAGGCACCAGCTGTGCATAGAGAGCTGCCTTTTCAAGTGCCTTAAACGGGTCGTATCCGGCAAAGAGCTCATCTCCGCCGTCCCCGCCAAGCGCCACGGTGACATGGCGGCGCGTGAAGCCTGAGAGGAGCCAGGTCGGCAGGATCGAGGCATCTCCCATCGGCTCGTCGAGTCGAGCGAGCAAACCTGGCAGAAGTTCGCGTGCGCGGTTGAGATCGAGAAACTCGTTCTCATGGGTGCAGCCGATGAAGGCGGCTGCCTTGCGGGCATAGGAGGATTCGTCGAAGCTTGGATCGGTGAAACCGACGCTGAAGGTGCGCAGACGGCCTGCGGGAAGATGTCTTGCGGCCAAGGCGGCGACCGCTGAGGAGTCGATCCCGCCACTCAGGAAAACCCCGAGCGGCACATCGGCCATGAGCCTTCTTTTCACAGCGTTATCCAGCTTCTCCAGCAACTCGGAGGCCCAGGCATCACAGCGGGCAGGCGTGGCCTCCTCAGCAGAAGGCTCCAGTTGAAACTTCCACCATTGTCTCGGCTTCCACTCGCCCGAGGCAAGAGCCAGCGTCCCACACCAGCCTCCGGGTAGCTTGGAGATTCCGGCAATGATCGAGTGGGGTGCGGGGATGTAGCCGTAGGCGAAATATTTTTTTAAGGCCAGGGCTGACTCATTTCTTGGCGCTGCGGGATGATGCAGCAGCGCCGTGAGTTCCGAGGCAAACCCAAAGACTCCCCCCTGCTGAAACCAATAGAGCGGCTTTTTCCCAAAACGGTCACGAGCCAGAAAGAGCTGCCCGCCTCTCCTGTCATAGATCGCAAAGGCAAACATCCCGTTGAGCAGCTCCAGCATCTTCTCACCCCAGGCGCGATACCCCTCCAGGAGCACCTCCGTATCGGAATGATCGGTCTGAAAGGAATGCCCCATTGCCAAAAGCTCGGCTCGAAGTTCGGCGTGATTATAAATTTCACCGTTAAAGACAATCGTGAATTCCCCATCTGCCGTGGACATCGGCTGTGCCCCGCCGGAGAGATCGACAATGGCCAGACGGCGGTGTCCGAGATGAAGCCCCACCTCCGGCGCGATCAGGTATCCCTCAGCATCAGGGCCGCGATGCGCGAGCGCACGGGTCATGCGCTCCAGAATCTCCCGATCTCCCGACGGACGGGGGGCGACAAATCCTGCGATGCCGCACATCAGCGAGGAGCGAGGTTTCTGGTCTCCTTCACCAGATAGATGGATTTACCCTGGGACTCATAGAAAGTGCGGGTGATCATTTCCGCGAGCAATCCCATGAGGATGCAGAGCACTCCGGTCATGAAGGAGACAAGACAGAAGGAAGGAACGGGAGTGGTAATCAGTGGCTTGTGAGCGAAGATCAGTAGGGCGAGCGCCCAGAGGCCAAAGCCCATCGCCGCCGCCAGACTCAGCACTCCGCACATGCCAAAGACATACATCGGCTTTTGCTGATGGCGGTCGAGGAATTTCACCACCATCAAATCCAGGATCACCTTGATCACCCGCTCCAGGCCATACTTGGACTGCCCCGTGCGGCGAGCAAAATGATTCACCGGAATCTCGGTGATGCGGGCACCATGCCAGCGGGTATAGATCGGCAGGAAGCGGTGCATCTCTCCGTAAAGCCGCACTCCTTCGATCACCTCGCGACGGTAGGCCTTGAGCGAGCAGCCGAAATCATGCAACTGCACCCCTGAGATCGCCGAGATCAGGCGATTGGCCAGCATACTGGGGAAATTCCGCTGGATCGCGTTATCCTGACGGTCGCGCCTCCATCCCGAGCAGACATCGAATCCCTCATCCAGCTTCGCCAGCATCTTGGGAATATCCTCGGGATCATTCTGATAATCGCCATCCATCGGGATAATCACCTCGCCGGAGGCATGATCAAATCCCGCCATCATCGCCGCTGTCTGGCCGAAATTCCGCCGGAAATGAATCACCTTGGCCTCGGGATGTTGTGAAGCGATCTGATTGAGCAGCGCCGCACTCCCATCCGTACTCCCGTCATTCACAAAGATAACCTCCCAGGGATTCCCCATGCGATCCATGACCTCCTTGATCTTGGCAAAGAGAGCCTCGATGGCGCCATGCTCGTTGTAGATCGGAATCGTGATGGAAATCATAGAATAGAAGGCTATTAGCGGTTTAGACTGTAGGCTGTTAGGTCAGAGAAAGCAGCGTTCGGCATTCAGCAGTCTGTTGATGAGGAAACCGGAACCCTTTCCCAAGGTCAAGGGAAGCATTATGCTAACGCGCAGACCATGTTCGAATCGACGCTCTCCACCAAGGCCATCGCGCTTCAAAAAAAGCTGCACGATGTGCCCCATAAGCCGGGGGTCTATTTGATGAGGGATCGTTTTGGGAAAATCATCTATGTCGGCAAGGCACGCGATCTCCGCCGCCGACTGGCCAATTACTTCACTCCCTCGAGCCGCAATCGGGTCGATCTCAAGACCCGCGCCCTCATCGACAGTGCCGAGGATTACGAATGGCACCTGGTCAAAAGCGACGCCGAGGCCGTCCTCTACGAGGGCAAGCTCATCAAGGAATGGCGGCCCAAATACAACATCAGCTTTCGCGACGATAAGCGCTTCCTGCTCGTCCGCGTTCAGATGAGCGATCCGCTGCCGCGCTTCGAACTCACCCGCCTGCGCCGCGAGGATGGGGCCAGATATTTCGGACCGTTTGGCAATGCCAGCGCGGTACGCAGCTCCCTTCAGGCAATCAAAAAACAATTTGGACTCCGCACCTGCCGCCCCTTGGAGCCGACCGAACGGGATTTCAAACACTGCCTTGATCACATCATCAAGAACTGCTCCGCCCCCTGCGTGGCCCGCATCTCCCGTGAAGAGTACCATCAGCGCGTTGAGGCGGCTTGCGAAGTCCTGGAAGGCAAATCACGCGACATGATCGCCACCATTGAGGCCGAGATGGAACGCGCCGCCGAGAAACTCGATTTCGAAAAAGCGGCCTCATTGCGCAATCTCCTGAGTGATCTGAGGGAGACCAGCAAAAAGGTCAAGCGCTTCACCCGCACCTCGCTTCCCTCCGGCGTCGATCCCCAGGGAGACATCGTTGAACTGCGGGATGCCCTCGGACTTCAGCAGACACCGCGCACGATGGAGTGCTTTGACATCAGCAACATCTCCGACAACCACATCGTCGCCTCCATGGTTCGCTTCCGCGACGGCGTACCGGAAAGGGAAAGCTACCGACGCTACCGGATCACCTCGACCAAGGGACAGAATGATTTTGCCAGCATGGCCGAAGTCATCCGTCGTCGTTACCGCAGACTCCTTGCCCAAGCCGGTGCAGGTGCCATGAGCGATACACTGGCCGAGTCCCAGGAAGCAGCAGCCGAAGCCCTGGCGCGTCAGGCATCTTCCCAGAAACGAGAAAATCCTCTCCCCGATCTCATCATCGTCGATGGAGGCAAGGGACAGCTCGGCATGGCCTGCCGCGAGCTTCAGACCCTCGGACTTCACGACCAGCAGATCATCGGCCTCGCCAAGGAATTTGAAGCAATCTACCGTCCGGGCGAATCCTCGCCCCTCAGGCTCAACAAAGACTCAGGTGCGCTCAAGCTCCTCCAGCGCATCCGGGACGAAGCCCACCGCGTGGCCAACGGCTACAATGAACTTTTGCTTCGCCGACGCATCTCCGAAAGCCTTCTGGATGAAATCCCCGGTGTGAGCGAGGCCAAGAAAATGGCCCTGCTTAAAAAATTCGGCAGCATCGCACGGCTGAAAAAGACCACGACTCAAGAAATGGCCACCACCACCGGCATCACTCTTGCGCTCTCGGTTATCATTCAGGAACATCTCCACAGAAAATAAACCCGCAAGGCACACTTATTGCTTCTTCTAGCTCGCCCTAGCG
>Ga0302320_10004394_pt1 | contig 32036 bp, 28 predicted proteins | sample Bog_T0_3_FD_202130 | JGI IMG/M metagenome (GOLD analysis project Ga0302320, IMG submission 202130) | Peat permafrost microbial communities from Stordalen Mire near Abisko, Sweden - Bog_T0_3 | ecosystem: Environmental > Terrestrial > Soil > Wetlands > Peat | place: Sweden: Abisko, Stordalen Mire... | reverse complement strand
ACGACACTCCCCGAGATGCCGCCGGCCAGCGCCCCCAGTACAGCTTTTTTTACCCGCAGGAAGAATACCAACGCGAACTGCTCGACGGCATAGCGGAGATGGTCCGCCTCGGTATCGGCGACGTGGAAGTGCATCTGCATCACAACAACGAGACGCGTGACGCCTTTATTCAAAAAATCACTGATTACTGCAGCCGCCTGACTTGCGACCATGGACTACTGCGCCAAAAGGATGGCCGTATCATCTTTGGCTTCATCCATGGCAACTGGGCGCTCGACAACTCACGCCCCGATGGCAAGTGTTGCGGCCTCAACGGCGAGATTGCCTTACTACGGGATTTGGGTTGCTATGCCGATTTCACTATGCCGTCTCTTCCTTCGCCGACCCAGGGACGCGTGGTGAATCAAATCTATTGGTGTACAAATAACGCTGACAATCAACCCAGGTCCTACGATCACGGCATCGAAGCGACCGTCGGTGGCGGCAGACGAGGTGACTTGCTCATGATTACCGGGCCGGTCGGTATGCGCTTCAACGGACGACTGATGCCGCGCCTGGAGACGGGGGAAATTGCCGGCTACGATCTTCCCACGCCCTCACGCGTGCGCCAATGGTTCGATCTGGCGCCGACTATCGGCGACGATCTATTTATAAAGCTTCACGCCCACGGCGCAGCGGAGAGAAATCTCGAACCGCTGCTGAACGGCGGGCTCTTCAACCTCTTTCGCTGGCTCGCGGAAGAGGCAGATAGAAGGAGCATTGAAATACACTGGGCAACGGCTTACGGTATGTTCCGCGCCGTTGACAAACTTGTCTGAGAGTATGACCTATAATCGAATTTGAGATTTTCGGAGTGCGTATGCAACACAGTGCCAACCTGGATATTTTGCGCTCTTTCGCCGTCTCCGTAGTCGTTATCGACCATCTCGTGCCTACGTTGGCTACGCACACAGGTTTTCATAACCAGGTTGTCTTGGCGCTCGCTAATCATATCGGCAAAGCTGGAGTGTTGGCATTTTTCGTCCATACAAGCCTGGTTCTGATGTATTCCCTGGAGCGCATGACCCGCGCTGCAGGCAAGGTTACGCTGCGTTTTTATCTGCGCCGCTTTTTCCGCATTTATCCACTTTCAATCTTCTGTATAACTCTGGCACTCGTCCTTCACATCCCGGACGTCACTTGGCAAACGCCGGACATCATCACGACGCCCATGATCTTCTCAAACTACTTGCTCATGCAGAACATCTTCGCAAGGACCAGCATTCTGGCTCCACTCTGGAGTCTTCCCTTCGAAGTTCAGATGTATCTCGTCTTGCCCGCCCTCTACTTTCTCACACTGAGGAGGCGGGCGGTCCTCTGGTTGAGCAGCTTGTTTGTTGGTTCTTGCGGTCTGGGCATCCTGGTCTTCTGGGTAACCAAAGGCCACCTGAGCATGGCAGAATATATCCCCTGCTTCCTCTGCGGAGTTCTCTGTTATAGTCTGCGGGATCGCATTCCTCAGCGCGTTCCTGCTGCCCTCTGGCCGTTTTTCGTGCTTCTGCTCATCTGCGGATACTGCCTTGCCATGGGATTACATCGCGCAGGATTTTACTGGATCGGGTGGGCCTTCTGCCTGCTTCTCGGGCTGGCGATTAATGTCTTCCACAACTCCACTCTGAAATACATCAACCGCGCCGCTGAGAAGTTGGCCCTCTACTCCTATGGCGTCTATCTGCTGCACATTCCCGCTCTCTATCTGGTCTTTATCGTTCTTGGCATCAAGGCGTCCGTTTTAGGCTCTTTGTTTTTCATTGCCATCACCCTGGGCGCCTCCACTATTACTTACCACTTTATCGAGTCCCCATTCATCGATTTGGGAAGAAGACTCAGCGCCCGTCCTGCACGCTCTCCTATTCTTATCCCGGATGTGAAAGCGTAATAGGAATCCCGATCAGGCCTCTTCGGCTAATGCCGTCACCGGGAACTATTCATTGGAATGAAGCTTTTGCCGCGCCGTTGAACTCAGCACCATGCCTGCCAGCACGGCAAGGAGCGCCACATAGGGAACATGGTGGCGCGGACCGCTCTCAAAGACACTGTCAATCGCCCACTGGTAGAGAAATGGAAGAAACAGAAGTCCATACCATAGCCGCCAGTTTCCCGGCTTGAACAAGAGCGGGAAACCAAAGAACAGCACCGTCCAAAGGACAAGCCAAAACAAATTGGAAATGGCTTTAGCGGGGGCGTAAAGAGGGACAGGATGATCGATGTGGAATTTTAAGGTTTCGAAGACGCCCACTGCGTCATCCCCCAGGAAAACAACTTGCTTTCTGACCATAAGAACCGCAAATGCTCCAGGGTTATGCACGATCCAGTCCTCGGCCATCTTATAACCCTGCTTATCCGCCTCGAATTCGTCTTTCGATAGCGGCGCCGCGTTTTCAGGTTCATATTGTGCATTGGCATTGGGGTTGTTGGCGCGATAGAACACGGATCCCCCATTGGTAGATATCAGCACCGTGCGATGAAATACAAGATAGTTTCGAATTGTCCAGGGAGCTATTGACGCAAGCATGGCTATGGAAAAGACCGTGATCCGTACAGCGGCCTTTAGTAAACCCCTGTCTCGAAGCATTTCAAATCCGAATAGAACACACGGGAAAAGCAAATATCCGGGCTGTGTGAGCGCGGCGAATCCCATGCAAAGGCCCGCGGCGATCACATAGCCCCAATGAATATGAGCTTCTTTCAAACCGACCTTCGGATCGCAAGCTTTCAAATAGAAATACAGGGTGGCCGGCACAAGGGCGGCAAGAAGCGTCTCCTTGGAATTGACTCCAACGAGGGTAAAGTAGCTGGGCCAGATGGCAACCAGCATGGTCGCGATGCGGGCCGCGAGGCTGCCTTGAATGCGGGCGGCGAGAGCGTAAGTCAACAGATAGGTCGCAATAAACAAGAGCAAGGCGCAAAGCAGGGGAACCCATGTGTGCGTGCCGACGACCATAAAAAATGGCGCCAAAAACAAAGACAGGCCTGGTGGGTTAAAGACGCTGACGATGGATTGCCCATGAGCCATTTTTGCCGCAACGTCAAAATAGATTAGATTGTCGGATTTGAGAGTAACGGGAAAGCGCAATGCCCAGGCCAGCCGCAGGGCCAGACCAAAGATCAGCCAGAAAGAGAGCCACGCTTTGTTCCCTATCGATGGGGCGCTCAGCAGGCTGCCCAGCGCGCGCAGAACCGGTTGGCGGAATGCGAAACAAGCGCAAATCATTACGAGTACGAAAAGGGCCGCGATCCACGCCTGAGAGGCCGATTGGCGAAGAAGATAAACACTGCGATAGGGCAGTGAAAAAAGCGTTTCGGCGCAAAACAGTACAAAGACAACCTGGGCCAGATGAAGCCCTCTGTTTGCGCCACTTCTCGCCTTCCCGCGATCGACTATAGAGCCCGCATTCTGACCATCAGAGTGTTCCATGCAACGATCACCTCGCCTCTTCAGATGAGTTCAGGATTAAAGCGAACGGCTACTATGGTGCAGCAATGCATATGCCGCAGCGGTTTTCGATCTCATCGTAGCAGGGGTGCAACCGTCCGGCATCCTGCGGGTCGTAGTATTGCGGGTTGGGGCGCCAGCGCAACGTGGCGATGTCCTCGGTCCATTCAGCGCCGCTCGCTTGCGCGTGCTGTTTCAGAGCATTGTTCAGCGCCTGAGAGCTAGCGACACAATCGACGCCGTTTTCCATGACCCATTTGCGGGGCTGGAATTGCGCAGAGGATTCGACGAAGTCTTTGAGTTGCCCAGCCAGATGATTGTGTTTAAGCAAACGGCCGGTGTACTCGTTGATGAAGACGCGCGAACCCACCTCCGCATCTTCGTAGAGGCCGACAGGCGTGTTGGCGAACATGGATTCCACGACGGCGACGCAGGAGCCTTCGCGCCGGGAGAGTATGAGGCTGGTTTTAGCGCGCACAAAGCAGCTATGCAGTTCCTCGTCGCTGACGTTTTCGCGGATTTCAATGCGGTCGCGAACGCCAAAGGCCGCAGCCTCGCTGAGTAGAGTATCTTTGTCGCGTCCGCGCTCTCGTTGGCCTACAAGCAAGACCCGATAGTCGCGCGGAAGGCCGCCGAGAGCCGCAAAAAGCGCATGGTGGCGCTTGTACTTGGCAAAGTTCGCCAGCATGAAGATGTCGATGTTTTTTTCTGCAATAGGAACAGGAGTGAATTCGCGCGGGTCTACCCAGTTAGACGCATAAAGCGGAACCATCCGGTACTTATCGCTGATCCGCGGAAAGATTTCGAGGTCGCGTGGATTGCTGATGAGGCAGAATATCGGGTCCGGATAGAGGCGAGGGAAGAGGTAAGAGGCAATCGTGTGCGGCGGCGACCACTGCGGGGAGAGCACCAGGGTGTAGTGTTCTGCAAACTGCCGCAGGTCCCTGGCCTTGGCCAGTCGCGCCATCTGATTGTCGAAGGAGACAAAGACGACGCCCTTCTCGCGCTCGCTCACATAACGCTTCAGAACGATTGCCTTGTAAACGCGATCAAGGCCGAAGTCGGGAAGAAACTCAGCCCAGGGCACCTGCTCAGGATTGATGGCAGGAAGTTGGCGGGCGATCGACGCCTCCGCTTTGAGCATCATCGAATCAGTTGCGGTAAGACGCGCCGCCTGGCAGAGTTTGTGGATGATGCGAGCCGCCTCAATGGTGCTCGCGGCCTGCGCCGCGGGCGCCTTCAAGAGAACGGCGGAGGCAAGCAGATTGCGGACAGCCGGGTTATACCGGAGCATGTCCTCGGCTTGAATCTTAAATCTTTTGAGCATGAGGGCTCCTGGTGCTCCTGGCTAGAGAGTCGGTCCTGTCGCGGACGAGGCTATGAGCGGGAGCTTGGTGAGATCGAGGATGGCGAGGCCGCTGGCCGTCATCTGATTCAGCGCGGCGGGCGCGGGTTTCTGCGCAATCACCAGCACGCCGGAGGACGCGATGAGGTCATCGAGGCTGTGCGTCAAGAGTCTGCCGATGTGAGGCAGCGCGGAAACCACAAAGCTAAGATTGCTGCCGTAGATCTCGTTGAGTTGAATGTGCGGGTCGTAGATTCGAACCTCTTTTCCCTTGCCAATCAAATGTTCAATCATCGTAATCACCGGGCTTTCACGAAGATCGTCGGTATCTTCCTTGAAGGCAAGGCCAAAGATGCCGATTCTGTTTCCCGGCAGTTCGAGCACCTCGCGGATGCTGCGCCGGAGATGCTCGTCGTTGGAGGACAGAACCGACTCCAGTAGTGGCAACTTCAGATCGAGCCTGGAGGCGCGGAAGGTGAGGGCGCGCAGGTCCTTGGGGAGGCACGATCCGCCAAACGCGAAGCCCGGCTTGAGATACGCCGGTGAAATATTTAGCTTTGTGTCGCGGCACATAGTGGCCATCACCTGCTCAGGGCTGACACCGAGGTTGGAGGCGAGCGAGCCAATCTCGTTTGCGAATCCGATCTTCAACGCGTGAAAGGCGTTGCAGGCGTACTTGATCATTTCGGCAGTGCGCAACGAGACGATGGAGACCTCTCCGGGAAGACCGGCGTACAAGCCGGCCACCGACTGCGCGGCTTTGTCCGTGCTCCCGCCGACCACCAGCAGAGAAGGCTCCATGAAGTCTTTCACGGCAGTGCCTTCCCTGAGAAACTCCGGGTTGGAGACGATGTCCACATCCTCTCTGTGGGAGAAGACGCTCTCAAGAAGGCTCTCGCAGGTTCCCGGAAACACCGTGCTGCGCACGGTAACGATCAGGCGCTTTTTCCTGGGCCGAAGCAGGACCGAAATGTCGTCGCAAACCCGCCGTAAATGGCTAAGGTCGATGTTCCCATTTGCCTGCGAAGGTGTGCCAACGCACAACATCACAACATCAGCCTCGCCAAGAGCTTTATCATCCAGCGCTCCAGCCTGAAGCCGCCCCGCGGCAACATTTTTCTGGATAAGGTGATCCAGCCCGGCCTCGAAAAACGGCGATTGCGCCTTCCGAACCGCTTCCACTTTATTCATGTCGCGGTCAACCCCGAGCACATTGTGCCCAATTTCAGCCAGACAGGCGGCGCTCACACAGCCAACGTATCCCAGGCCCATCACGATTACGTTTTGCTTGGAATTTATATTCGTCAACACAACCTCACACGTGGGGAGTTTATCATGGAATTGCGGACAGCCATAGAGTAACTACGCCGTCAATCGCCTCTGGCGAGGAGATCTCCCGCAACAATGAAGATTCTTTGGATCTGCCCTTTTTTCTTGCACCCCACGGATCGCGGCGCCCAGATTCGCACCCTCGGCACGTTGAAGGAGCTGCACAAGCGCCATGAGATCCATTTTGCCGCGCTCAATCATCCTCGAAATACCGAGGGTCCACGGCTAAGCTCGGAGTACTCAAGCCGCCACTTTTCCGTGGAGCACGCTGCGCCGGACAGGGGATCCATTGGAATTGTTCCCCAACTTTTAAGCAGCATTATGAAAGTAATGCCGTTGGCAGTGTCTCGCTATTCATCGAGACCGTTCATGCGAGAGATCGATGCCTTGATTGCCGCAGAACATTATGATTCCATCGTCTGCGATTTTCTCTTTTCAGCTCCGAATCTTAGAAACCTGGAACCGTGTGTGCTTTTTGAGCACAATGTAGAAACAACAATCTGGCAAAGGCACGCCCAGCATAGCAGTTCTCTCCTCGGGAAAGCCTTCTTTCAAATGCAAGCCAGGAAGATGGAGGCATATGAGAAAAACGCTTGCAGGAGAGCAAAGCACGTGATAGCGGTCTCGGAAATCGATGCTTTGAAGATCAGGAATATGTTCGGAGTTGAGACAGTCACCAGTGTCTCCACGGGGGTTGATGTGGAATACTTCGCGCCCCGCGGTAACGCCCCTCATATGTCGGATATCGTCTTCTGCGGATCGATGGACTGGCTCCCCAACGTGGATGCGGTTTTGTATTTTCTCGCGGAGGTGCTTCCCTTGATCCGCGAACAGATTCCCGGCGCAACCTTCACCATCGCGGGACGCTCGCCTGATGCCAAGGTGCTCAAGGCGGTGAAGGGGCTCAAGGGCGTATGCGTCACTGGCAAGGTCAAAGATATGAGGCCTTACCTCTGGGGATCGAAGATTTCTATCGTGCCCATTCGAATTGGCGGAGGAACGCGATTGAAGATCTATGAGTGCATGGCGGCGGGAATTCCTGTCGTCTCTACGAGAGTGGGGGCGGAGGGGCTGCGCTACAAGGACGGCGAGGACATCGTTTTGGCCTGCGATCCTGGCGAGATTGCCGCGGCATGCGTTCGCTTGCTCTCTGACGACGAGGCCAGGCGCGCAATCTCGCACAAAGCGCTCAAGCGAGCGCAAAGAGAATTCTCATGGGAGGCGGTTAGCCGCGAGTTCGAGACCATCCTGGAGAACAACCGGATTCCCTCAAACGGGTTGATGCCGCAGGTTGGACCATGAAGATCGCGGTTATTACTACCTATTTTCCCAGCGCGGCGGAGCCTTGGCAGGGGCGGTCGGCTTATCAGACGCTGCGTGTGCTTGCCAGCAAGGCCGATGTGCGGGTCTTTTATCCCAACGCGAGTTATCCCTCTCTGCTCAAGCCGCGCAGCCGGAGTTATGACAAGCTTGACGCCACTTACAGTCCGCCCGATGTGAAGGCGAACTACTTCGACTATCCCGCGCTGCCATTACTCTCTCGCCCGTTCAATGGATGGATGGCCGCCCGCGCACTGCTGCCGCACGTGCAAGATTTTGCGCCCGATCTGATATTCAGTTGTTTTCTTTATCCGGATGGTTATGCTGCTCTGAGGATTGGCAAAGCCCTCGCGGTTCCAGTCGTTGCCATGAGCATTGGCTCCGACATTAACAGGATTGGCGATCCGATATCGTACCTGCACACGCGCGCCGTTCTGCGTGAGGCGGATTTTCTGGTCACCGTCAGCGGCGATCTGCGCTTGAAGGCTATAGCCATGGGCGCCTCGGCGGAGAAGACACGCGCTGTAGTCAATGGCTGCGATCCCTCCGTCTTTCATGTCAGAGATTGTGATGAGGCGAGGCGCAAGCTGGATATCGACCCATCCTCGCAGGTCGTCCTCTACGTAGGGCGCATGGACGTGAAGAAAGGGCTTCGCGAACTGGTCGAAGCGGCAACTTCGCTGCGCCAGAAACGCTCAAACCTGCACGTGTATCTGGTCGGCGAGGGACCGGACAGGCCTCTCATCCTGAGCGCCATTCAAGCCAACAACGCCGCCGGCTACATCCACGCGCTACCCGGCTGCGCCTTTGACGAAGTTGCTGTCTGGATGGCTGCGGCAAACCTGGTCACCCTGCCGAGTTACATGGAGGGTTGCCCTAACGTGGTGCTAGAGGCGCTCGCCAGCGGCAGGCCTGTCGTTGCCACGAATGTCGGCGGCATCCCAGAGATACTCAACGATACATGTGGTAGGCTGGTGGCTCCTCGAGACGCCGGCGCGCTCGCTCAAGCCCTTGCATCCGTCCTCGACAGAAGATGGGACGCCAACGCCATCTCCGCGCACGGAAGCAGAAGTTGGGAGGCGGTCTCGGCAGAACTGCTCGGGATCTTTGAATCGCTGATAGGCGCCCGCGCGAAAGGCGGCAAATGAGGGCTCTACGCAAAATCGGCCGAACTCTCAACCGCCTGCTTGTGGGCGTCGGACTGATTACCGTGCTGGTCATCTCCACACCTATCGTTGCGTGGTGGGCACAGGCGTACTCCGGCCCCATTGAGCAGCCCAAGGGCGACATTCTTATCCTGCTCAGCGCCGCGGCCGACGACAAGTATGGCGGCATCTCTTACTCGTCTTACTGGCGCGCGCGCCAGGCGCTTTTTGCATGGCAAACCGGCGGCTTCAAAAAGATCGTGATCTGCGGCGGCGGTGACCCGGGCATTCTTAACTTCCTGCTCGCTGACGGCATTCCCCGCGAAGCCTTCGTCACCGAGAGGAGATCCGTCAGCACCCGCGAAAACGCCATCGAGACGGCGCGCCTGATCCAAAACCTGCCCGGCAAGAAGGTTCTGCTCACCAGCGATTTTCATATGTACAGGGCGATTCGCGTCTTTCGCAAGTTGGGTATTGAAGCAGCGCCCATGGCGGTTCCGGATGTGCTTCACTCCGTCGAGCATTGGAACGGGCGCTTCCAGGCCTTCGAAACCATGCTGAGAGAATCCGCCAAGATCGTCTACTATGCCATCCGCGGCTGGATCTAGAAAAATCGTTTCAGTACGCCACTGACCAGCGCGGGACTAGTCGGTTCGTTCGACCAGCAATACCTGCTCGTCGGTGTCGACTTCCTGAAACTTGACTTCAATGATCTCGCGGCGGCTGGTGGGCACATGCTTGCCGACATAGGTGGCCTCGATGGGCAGCTCCCGATGGCCGCGGTCGATGAGCACGGCCAGTTGCACGCGGCGTGGCCGTCCGTGATCGAAAAGAGCGTCGAGTGCTGCCCGGACGGTGCGGCCCGTGTAGAGCACATCGTCGCACAGCACCACGTCGCGACCCTCGATGTCGATGCCAATGGCGCCGGGTGTGACTACAGGGCGAACATCAGCAGTCGTCAGGTCGTCGCGGTAGAACTGAATATCGAGTACTCCGGTATCGACCGGGCGCTTTTCAATTCCTGAGATCAGCTTTCCCAGTCGCTCAGCCAGCGGAACACCGCGGCGCTTGATGCCGACCAAGGCCAGGTCTTTACTGCCATTGCTCTTTTCCACAATCTCGTGGGCCAGGCGCACCAGCGTGCGCTCGACCTCCGAGGCGGACATCAGCCTGCCCTTGATGCGCAGGGTGGCTTTGCTCATGGCTTCGCTCATGGATGTTCTCTCTGCGTGGCTATTGCAGCCAGCTTCTCAAAGGATGATACGAGGGTCTTGTGCCTGCGAGCAAGTTGAAAACAACCAAACTGCGCAAGCCTATACCTCTGGTTTGCGGGCGCGGGCCAACATACGCGCCGCCAGAGCGCCCCCTGCGGCGGCAAAGAACAACAGAAAAAGCGAATTGAAGGCAAGGCCGAAGGCCCAAAACCCCGCATGACCCTCCGGCGACTGCATCCAGCCCTGGATTTGGGCCAACTGAGTTTGCAACTGTGCGGCATCCGATGGTCCCATGCCCGCAAGCATTTGCTGAGCCTTCTCCTGGAACTTGTCAAGGACTAAGGTTTTATATATTCCATCAATCTGGCTGGACTGATGGAGAAGGAATCGCTGGACAAAAAGAGCGCTACCGCTGACGCCAAATGCCAGCCATCCAGCCAGCAGGCCGGTGACCAGGCCAATGCGTACGCCGGCTCCGAGGGTGATCCATGCGGGCCGCCGGCTGCGCATATAGAGCGTAACGGCCCAGGCTGCGGCAATAGCCATCCAAATCAGGCCCAGAGCACCAAGGGGCGATACTCCGCTTGACAGCAGTCCGGCAGGAACCGCCAAAAGGAGAGCTGCCCGTAGTGCCGGCTTCCAATCGACGCTGCCCGCATCCCGTCCCGTCCCGTCCCAGCGCACCGGCGGGGTCTGCCCGGGAGGGACGTTTTCCGGGTACACCAATTGCGGCAGGCCGCAGGCAGGGCAATAGCAGTTCTCTGTCTGAATGGTCTGGTGGCAGCGGGTGCAGGTGACTTCCATATATCTATGAGCCTATCGCATTGGGCCTCGGTACACGCGAAGCTGTACAACCAGCCATTGCAGAAGTGTCTCCAGCGCATCACCTGCCACAGAGGATGAACGCAACGGCTACGAGGCGGAACCCGTCCTGCTGGAAGCGGCAGGGGTGAGCTTTGCGGCTACGATGGCTTCAGCGGCTACCAGAACCTCATCCAGCGTCATGTGGGTCGAATCCAGCAGCACGGCGTCCGGAGCTGGTTTAAGAGGGGAATTGGCGCGGTTACGGTCCCGCAGGTCGCGGTCCCGCAGGTCGCGTATCACCTCTTCGGGCTGCTGGGCCGGCTGGGAGCCTAGCTGATCGTAGCGGCGCATACCACGCACCTCGGGAGCGGCATCGAGAAAAATCTTCACCTCGGCCTGGGGAAAGACCACGGTGCCAATGTCACGGCCCTCCATGACCACGCCGCCCTGAGCGCCCATCTGCTGTTGCAGGCTAACCATCCAGGCGCGAATGGCGGGCCATACGCTGACTCTGGAGGCGGCTTCGGTGACAGCTTGATTGCGAATCAGGCCAGTCACGTCCTCGCCGTCGAGCAGGACGCGATTTTCCTCCTCGCCGGGCTCAAGCCGGATAGAGGTTTCGGCGGCAAGGGCTTCCAGGCTCTTACTCTCTTCCAAAGAGAGACCCGCCCGGAGGGCTTTGAGGGCGAAGGCGCGGTACATGGCCCCGGTCTCCATGTTCAGAAGGCCAAAATGCTGGGCCAAGTGGCGGGCGATAGTACTCTTTCCCGCTCCGGCAGGGCCATCGATGGCGACGATCACCTTGTGGGACGGCTGGAGTGAGCTCACGGAGGTGGCGCTCATCCGCGTTTTTTCGCCTCGTGCTTAGGCCGGGCTGTCAGGCCAAACCGTTTGCCATTGCCAGCCTTTGTACTGGCGGCAAGAGCGGGCTTCCGGTTGCCGACCATCCGAGTTGGCCGTGCGGCGGGCCGAGAGTCCTTCCGGGAAGTTGTACCCGGCTTACCAGTGGTCCTGGAGCCGTTGGAATAAACCTTTCGCTGGTTTCCATTGCGCGGAGTCCAGGCGGGTGCAGAAGATTTTGAGGCGTGATTGCCGGAAGAGGATGGGCGAGTTGCCGGCCTGCTTTTGCCGTTGGAACCGTTCCCATTGGCAGAATTAGCACCCGCGCGCCGGAGCGGACGGCTGCTGGAGGACGATTGCGTCGGCTTGCGATCCCGGGAGTGAGTTGCGGGACGGCTGAAGTGGGGTCGCGCAGATGCGGATTTTACATTCGCGGCCGGTTTACGTGTGGGCGCAGTGCGGGGCGCATGGAGTTCTGCAGGTTGGTTCGGAGTTTCCGGGGCTGGTGCTGCCGGCGATACCTGCTTTGCTGCCGCTGGCTCTGGCAACTCCTCATCATAAGAACGGAGAAAGTATGCCGAGGCCGGTATGGCCGCGCTGGCGTAGATCGTGGGAGGGGCCGCGAACTCAGGCAGTGTGCCGGCGACATAGAAGTGGGGTGCGTGCCCCAGCGAGATGGTGTGCACCTGACGTGTGGCGACCAGGCCACGCAGCACCTCGCGCACTTTACTGCGTGCGGTAAGCGGGGCTAAAAATAGCTCAACATCTTCCATGCTGGCGGCAATCACCGCCTGCAGGTAAATAGAGGCCAGCACGGAGATGGCCGTCACCTGGGAGGTGGAGGCGCCTTCGGCAATGGCCTTCTGGAAACGCTGGCGGAGCAATTGCCACTGAGCTGCCTGGCCGGGGGCAGAAACTACCGGGATGATGCGAAGCTGTTGCCAGAGCTCGGTGATGGCGCGCAGAACGGCAGCTTCGGTCACTTCCCTACCCAAAGCGTGGGTGAGTTTGCTCAGGGTTGTGTCGCCTGCCTCCAGCAGCTTGTAAGCCTGGACAGCCAGTTGCGAAACCTGGCGTGAACCTGTCAGTTGTGGGATGCGGCGCCAGTCGCGATCGCCGCGCAGGGCATAGACGTAAGGCAGAACCCAGCTTGCCACTACGAAGTCAGGCGCCTCGCCGGGCAGACCCAGCAGGTTCAGCCTCACGGCCACGCCGTCTAACTCCAGGCGCACCAGCAACTGCTCTGCGACAGCAATATCTTTACGGTCAGGGGCGGGGTCTCTCTTGCCGGCTACCGCCTCAACAAACGACGGCGCAATAGAGGATGAAAACTGCCGCTTAGGCAGGAAGAGACACAATCCCGTCTCCTCAATCCACGTCCGGGCATCCTCCAGGGAGAGAGTCCCGTGTCCGTTCAGGCGCATCCGTTCGGCGCGCGATGCTTCCAATTGTTCCGATGTCAAAGAAAAACCTCGCTTCCAGGCTGGCGTAGACGCCGAGCAACCCCGTCCCCTAAGGGGAAGGCTGCCACCGACCACCTATTTCAAATCCGATGGAAGGCCCGCTGGATCTCCTTCCAAGAATACAGCAAAGCGATTGGACGTCCATGCGGACAACTGGTTGGGTGGCTCGTTTTTGCTAACTCCAACAGTAACCATTCCATTCGAGCCGGGTCAAGAGGCGTGTTGACCTTGATGGCAGAATGGCAGGCGATGGAGGCTGCAATGCGCGTACGAAGCGATGTAAGATCATGATTCTGCATGGGTTCGTCAGAATCCGCGCTGGATTGCTCGATGACCTCGGCCAACATACGCTCCAGAGCCGCTCCCTCCAGGCCAACCGGGGCAGCCTTCACCGCAAGTGTTTGAGGACCAAAGGGTTCTACCTCAAATCCGTTGCGTTCCAGCTCCTCGGCAATGCCCGCGAAGACCACCATTTGCTGTGCCTTTAGTTCCACCAATAGGGGCATTAGTAACCTTTGACGCATTACTTTTTCTACTTGGCGGTCTCTTAAAATTTTTTCAAAAAGAATTCTTTCATGTGCCACATGCTGGTCGATGATCCATAAACCATCTTCTCCGGTGGCTAGAATGAACGATTCGCGCAATTGCCCCAACGGGCGCAGCGAACCTAGCTGGTTTAGGCTGGCGACGGCCTGCTCGGCCTCGACGAAGGCTGTTTCCATGGCAGGATTTGTGCCAGGAGCGTCCCCAGGGCGAGGGGAGCAGTCGCCAGCGGGTGGCAGGCTGGCTGGCGCGAAGAGCGCGGCTGCGGCCTCGCCCCACGCCTGCCGGTTGTCCCAGCCTGGCTGGAAGCTCTGAGAGGTAAAGGGCAGTCTGCCGGAAACTGGAGTGGGAAGGCGTGGTGTCAGCTCAAAGATTTCCGCATCAGCTTTGGCGGTCTGCAACGTTGCCGGATCGGAGTCGGGCGGCAGAGGCTCACTGCCTGGTGAGCCGGGCAGGGGCGATGCAGCCGGCGGCATCAGCGAGGGGCTGGCTGTGGGCGCGGAGTCCAGCGCGGCCAGAAAACCAGCAGCGGGCCGCGCCTTGATGAGGGCCGTGCGCAGACTGTCGCGAACAAAGTCATGGATCAGGCTCTGCTGGCGAAATCGCACCTCGGTCTTTGCCGGATGGACGTTTACGTCCACCTCTTCCGGCGGCATCTCCAGGAAGAGCAGCACCACCGGAAAGCTGGTGGGCGGAATCACGTTGCGATAGGCCTCAGTGATGGCGTGCATCAGCAGCCTGTCGCGAATAAGCCTTTTATTCACAAAAATATAAATGGAGTTGCGATTGAGCTTTTGCAGTTCAGGCTTGGAGTAGAAGCCGGTCAGCCGCATGACTCCGGGATTCCGAGCAGGATCATCGGGGTTTTTCTTCCAGGGCGGCGGTTCAGGCAGACCGGCTCGTTCCAGCGGAAGCTCCGCGGCCACGGGAAGCAGTTGGGCCAGCGTATCCTTGCCGAAAATCTGATAAACGCGCTCCGCTGTGCGGGTGACAGGCGGCGCGGAGACGATGGTATGCGTGGCAGACAGCAGCTCGAAGTGCTTCTCAGGGTGGGCTAGGGCGTAGTGGGTGACAAGCGCCGTCACATGGGATAGCTCGGTCGACTCAGCGCGAAGAAATTTGCGGCGGGCCGGAGTGTTGAAGAAGAGGTCGGCAACGGTGAGTGTGGTGCCGCGTGGCAGGGCAGCGTCTTCCACGCGGAGGATCTTTCCGCCGGCGATTTCCATGCGCGTTCCGGCGCTCTCCTCTCCGGTGGCAGTTTCCAGGGTGACGCGGGCTACCGAGGCAATGGATGGCAGGGCCTCGCCACGAAATCCCAGCGTGGCGATGGAGAGCAGGTCTTCGGCGGTACGGAGCTTGGAAGTGGCATGGCGTTCGAAAGCCAGCAGCGCGTCGTCGCGGTTCATGCCGCAGCCATCGTCGCTGATGCGAATCAGCCTGCGCCCGCCCGCTTCGACTTCGACGCGGATACGGCTGGCGCCGGCGTCCAGGGCGTTTTCCAGCAGCTCTTTCACGACCGAGGCTGGCCGGTCCACCACCTCGCCGGCGGCGATCTGGTTGGCAACCTGGTCGGGAAGTACGCGGATGCGGCCCATAGTTTCTAAGGTTAACGCAGGGAGGGGTTGAGGATGCCGGTTGAAAAGCGGGGCGCTATCGTCCCGAGCCGAGGCTCCAAGAGTGAGCGAATATATGGCGAATCGTAAAGGATGGGCAGGACTGGTGCTCCGTCACTAAATAAATAGGTTCGTATGTCAACTAAAGTGCTTAGATTTCGTTTACGTTAGTGAGGGATACACTTCCGGATGGCCTATGCCATCCGCTCAGGCAACCTCCTTCGCGCGTTCCATTTGAACTCAGGAGTAACCCATGCAGTCATCGCTATCGAATTTCAGCAAAAAAGGCATTCTGGCCTTTGCCGCCAGCATACTCATCCTTGGTGTGGCCATCACTGGCTGCACAAGCTCAATGACAAACACGAGCAGCACCAGCAATCTGATCCCGAATGTCAACACGACTACGTCGCCTACCAGGATTACGGATGCGCCGAGCGATCAAATCCTCGCCGTCAGCCTGACCCTCAACTCGCTGGTTCTCACCGACAGCACGGGAAAAGTGACCACCAACCTGCTTCCCGCCTCCGGGATTACCTTCGAGGCGACCCATCTGGACGCTGTTCAGGAGCCGCTCTTCAGCCCTGCGATTCCTCAGGACACTTACGTAAGCGCGACGCTCATTTACTCGAGTGCGCAGGTGGCCTACGTCGATTCCTCAACCCATACGGTTGACCTGGTTACGGCTACGCTGGCCAATACTTCGCAGACCATTACGTTTACAGCGCCCGTCACTATCAGCAGCACAAATACCTCTCTGCTGGTGGACTTCATGGTCGCGAATTCGGTTGCCATCTCCGGCAGCACCGTTACCGTCACGCCGCAATTCAACATAGCGGCCGTACCAATTCCCAGCACTATCGCGATAACCCACAAGGGAAAGGTGACGGCCATCAGCACCAGCGCCAACTCCTTCACGCTGGCTGATCCCAACGGAACCGTTCAGACCATCTACGTCAATGCGAGCACGACGTTTGCGGACGCCAATACGAGCTTATCGTGTGTAGGCGCCGCCTGCCTCTCCACCTTTGCCTCGATGAAAGTCAATGCGCTGGTTGAGGTGAATACCATCCTCACACCGAGCAGCACCACCACACCTCCGCCAGGCTCACTGCTGGCCACGCGCGTGGAAGTGGATGACCCCGGAACCACCGCTCCCAAGATGCTGCTTGGCCCGGTCACTTCCCGGACGCCAACCGCTACGGGGACTCCGGCAACCTCCTTCAACATGATGGTTCGTCAACTGGCTGGAAACAGCTCGGCAACCCCTGTGGCAACGGTGGACGTAAGCGTGACCGGATCAACAAACTTTATCCTGCCCCCGCGCTATACCGTCCTGGCAACGGCATTGCCCTTTGCGCCGAGCTTCACCTCCTCGACCATTTTTGCCGGGCAGCATGTCGCTGTGGTTACGACGTCGACAGGCGTGGCGAGCGGCGCGGCCACGGCTGCCACTGTTCTGCTGCAGCCGCAGACCATTAATGGCGCCATCACAAACATCGCGCCTTCCGGCGGCTACACAGTCTATACCGTCACGCTGCCCGCCGGACATTGGCTGGCAACGCTAACCGGGCAAACTACCGTCCTGGTCTACACCAATGGCCAGGTCGTGCCGCTGACCACCACTGCACCGGCAGTCAGCGCTACGATGCGCTTTAACGGCTATCTCTTCAACGTTGGTGGGACGCTGCGGTTATTGGCCTGCGCGCAAGCCGGACCTCCGGGCACCCCAATCATCTGATCGGGGCAGCTGTAACTTAACATTCAGTCGCTGAAATCCGCCGGGGCGCTGCAAGCAAGCAGCGCCCCGGCGGCGTTTGCGCGTGGGAAATCATCGTTGCTCTGTCTATCCTGCTTTTGGGTCACGCAGACCGGGTATGTGGCCCTGAAGATGCACGTTCTTGCCTGAGATGAGAAGGGAAATTCTGAAGAGAAAAGAGTGCCCTTCTACATACAGCACGATTGAGCAAAAATGGGGACTAACACTCAATCGGAGCTACATTCTAGTGCAAATAATTGAAAATAATTAGGATAGAGTGCCGGAAATGATGAGTCGAGCGGGTCCGGAGTCGGTCATCCGATTCCAGACCTAGACGCAGGAAAAATGCGTACCGGAATGCCTTGGGGAGAATATCTTAGAACAGATGGCCAGCAAAAAGGATTTTCAGATACCGTTGATGCAAGCCTCCTGAAAGCCGTGTGATGCAATCATGATCAAGCTTCCCGATCTTAGCGCCCTCAAGGCTGTTATAAAGCGGACCCTGCGCCCCAGGACGAAGTGGGGCCGCGTCGCTCTATGGTCGGGCGGATTGGGCGTTCTTCTCAACGCTCAACGCTGGATGACGGGCGCAGCGCCAGGATCCAGGCTGGCTATCTGGGCGAACTCGGTTACTCTGGTTTTCATAGTCTGCGCCTTGCGTCTTACCTTCCGATGGGTACGGCGGCGTGTGATGTGGCGGTTACGTTATCGGCTGATCGTCACCTTTATCTTCATCGGCGTCATCCCTGTGGTGCTGCTACTGACCATGGTGGGGGTGAGCAACTATCTGTTTGCGGGGCAGTTTGCCGACTATGTCGCGATCACGAATTTGCAGACGGCCTTGCGGCATCTGGATGCGGAGAATGAAGCCATGGCCGTGCGGTGGAGCTCTCTGAGCCCTTCCGTAGAGTCAGAGAAGCAGCTTGCCGCCGGCCTCTCCACGGTTGCCGCAGCCATGATTTCCGCGGACAGATTTCCCGGACGCACCGTCACTGTCTGGCAGGGAAACGCGGGTTTCACGCTCACCGCCGGAGGCGCGCTCTCAAAGGCACACCCAGCCCAAGTGCCGGATTCGATCAAGGGCGATTTCAGCGGATTCGTTCTCGATGGGGAGATCCTGCATCTGAGAGCGGTCAAGCGTTATGCCGTGGGCGGCCAACGGCGCACGGTGATCTCCGACCTTCCCATTACGCCGGAGCTGCTGCAGGCAGCCACGGCGCAACTGGGCTCCGCGACGTTGATTCTGGCTAATCGGGAGGGCGACCTTCAAGTCCCGCCCCCGCCAGGAGCCAGGCCAGGCGCGCGCCGACTGGTGCAAACTGCGCCCCTTGTGTCCACTTCCAGCCGCTTCGATCCGGCCTTCAGTTTTCCCTCGCTCTTCAATGTGCTCGACTGGGAAGGCGGAAACTGGCAGTCCTGTGCGATCATTGTCGTCACCCGGCCATCGCTGCTATACAGCGCCTTGTTCGCCACCATGGGCGACAAGGCGAACGTGCTGCGTTACGTACTGATGGGCATCGCGCTTCTGTTAGGACTGGTAGAGCTAGGGGCGCTCTTTATTGGCATACGCCTTTCGCGCAGCATGACACGATCCGTGGCGGAACTCTATAACGCCACGGAGTATGTGAACCGCGGCGATCTCACTCATCGCATCCAGATCCGCGGCCACGATCAGATGGCGGCGCTGGAAGAATCCTTCAACTCCATGACCGAATCGCTGGTCGAACTTGTTGCCGAGCAGAAACAGAAGCAGCGCATGGAGAGCGAACTCGCCATCGCCTATGAAGTGCAGGACTTGCTCTTCCCCCACAAGTTCACCGAACTTGCTTCATTGGATGTCTATGGCGTCTGCCGGCCGGCGCGCTCAGTAAGCGGAGACTACTACGACTTCATCCCCTTAAGCAGCGACAAGCTGGTGGTGGCGATGGGCGACATAAGCGGAAAGGGAATTTCCGCCGCTTTGCTGATGGCCACCACGCATGCCTTCGTCCGCGCATACTCGCCGGTGTTGGGCATGGACTCGATACCGGCGTTAGGAACGGGACTGCGATCCAATGGCGATCGCGGTACGAGCTTTCAGGGGGACGACGCCGCCCCGCAGCGGCCTTCCGTCTGCCTGTTGATGGGCAGCTTGAACTATCAGCTTTTTCGCTGCACCCCGCCAGAGAAGTACGCGACCATGTTTATCGGCTGCTATGACGCGACAGCGCGCGAGTTGACGTATTGCAATGCTGGCCACCCGCAGCCCATCATACTTAGCGAGAATGGAAAGGTTTTCCGCCTCGAAACCTCCGGCACTGTCGTCGGACTTTTTGATGCTCTGACCTATGGCGAATCCACGATCATCATGCAACCGGGCGATCTCTTCGTCGCATTCAGCGACGGCGTTACCGAACCGGAGAACGAGTCTGGCGAGTTCGGAGAGGAACGGCTGATCGCGCTGCTCAGGGAACATCGGCACCAGCCTCTCTCTGAAATTGGCGACGCTATTGCAAGCTCTGTGGCCGCTTGGATAGGCGATGCGGAACAGCCTGATGATGTGACCGTTGTTCTTGCCCGCGCCCGTTGAGGCGATATTGTCTTGAGATCCGTTTTTCTGCGAGAGACTTGCCGCTGCAATTTCACCAAGCGGCCCAAATGCAAAATGCCGCCTGAAGGCGGCACCTGCGAAGCGGAGAAAAGCGGATTTAGATGCCCAGGCCGAACTCGCCGGTCTGTTTTTCTCCGGCATGAGCGTAAAAATCATATGGATCGCGGTGGTTGAACTTGTAACGGCTAAACAGTTCGCGGCCCACGAAGAAGCCCACCGTAGCCACGGCCAAGCCTACCGAGAGCCAGCCAATCACTTTCAGAGTGCTGGATTCCTTCGATTCTTCGGCAGTCTCATTCTCGGCGGTCGGGGCTTCTGACTCAGTAGACATGGCAGCTTTCTCCTGCAAGAATGATACCGCAATTGCGCCTTGTCTGGTTCAACGACAGTAATGGTCTCTGGCTGATTATGCTGCAAAGCAATCAGCGGCTTACTGCGCTGTGAAGGGAGCTACTTCCGCAGTCTGCCGCCTGGTGGCTCCCAGGAAGGCGTAGGCCGCAACGCAGACGTATCCCGCGAGGGGCACCAGATAGGCCAAAGCGATGCTGTGGGTCCTGTCGTTGATCAACCCCATCAGCGGCGTGAGCGCCGCGCCGCCCACAATGGCCATTACGAGGAGCGAGCCGCCAATCTTGGTATTAGGCCCAAGCCCCTTGAGTCCCAGCGCGAAGATGGTGGGAAACATGAGCGACATGAAGAAGCTGGTCAGCACCATTGCCCAAACGCCAATCCATCCCGGATGCAGCACGCCCACGGTTACCAGCAGCACATTAATGACCGCATACGAGCCCATCAGCCGGTTTGGCCGCACCACGCGCATCAGAGCGGTGGAGGCAAAGCGCCCCACTCCGAATGCAACCAGCGATGCGATCAGATAATTAGCGGCAGGTTTTTCCGGCAAGTGGGTGGAGTCCTGCACGTACTGAATCAAGTAGCTCCATGTGCCCACCTGCGCGCCGACGTACATGAACTGCGCCAATATCGCCAGCAGAAAATGGCGATGCTTAAGCAGATCGCGGAAGTGTCCGTGATCGCCGCCATCCTCGTGCTCACTGTGAACAGGGGGAAACTTCTTGAGCAGAATGAAAAATGCCCATACAAGCACCACCGCAGCGAGAAAGAGATAGGGCTTGACCACGCGCAGGATTTCAAAGCGAAGATAGGCCGCATACGTTCCAGCTGCTTGCATGGAAGCAATCTGGCCGGACTGCAGCTCGATGCCCGAGAAGATATAGATTTTGCCGATGAAGACGCCCACAATCGACCCCAGAGGATTGAAGGCCTGCGAGAAATTCAACCGCTGCTCGGAGGTCTCCGGCGAACCCATCTGGGCGATGAAGGGATTGGACGCCGTTTCAAGAAACGACAGGCCGCTGGCGATGACGAACAGCGCCATCAGGAAAAACCAGTACTGCCCCACGAGCGCCGCAGGCCAGAAAAGAATTGTGCCGATGCCGTAAAGCAGCAGCCCGATGATGAAGCCGAATTTATAGCCATACCTGCGCATGAGCAACGCCGCGGGCATGGCCAGCAGAAAATACCCAATGTAAAATGCCGACTGCACCAGCCCCGCCTGAAAACGCGAAATCTCAAACGACTTCATGAACTGGCGAATGAGCACATCGTTGAGGTTGTTAGGGATTGCCCAGAGAAAAAAAAGCGCCGTAATCAATATGAACAAAATCATCTGCCCGGCGGGGAAGATTCCACCACTATCTTTCGTTTTAGCTGTTTTACTCGCGCTCGCAACAGACATGATTACATTCCTTCGCATTTGAATGAGGCGAAAACCGTTCCTGATTTCTTTTGTTACATTCTGCCGCTCGCGTTGCCGGTTTTTCCAGCGCTACATTCTTGAACGCAATCGGGCTTCCGCGTCAGCATCCCAGTAGCCGCACCCCAGCTCGAGAAAGACCGAGGTATACGGAATCGTCATGGTCGACTTAACGATGAGAATGGAAAACATGCGTGCGGCGTGGTCCAGTTTGGAGATAATTTCATCGTGCGGAGTCATGGTGACGCTGAGCCCTTTCAGCGCGCCTTTGAGCCAGTTACGATAACTGTCGATTCCCGGCGCATCCTTCTCATCGACGAGCGCCAACTCCCGATCCACATGGACGATGGAACGAATATGCTTGCAGGCGCGCAGGCGTGCAAGCACCGTCTTGATGGCAACCTGCTGGCTCACCCCGGAAACGATGGTTTCTATTCCCGGACTGGACTGAGTGGGATAGGCCGCGTCCGCCACCACAATCCAGTTGCGATGGCCAAACAACGGCAAACGCTCATCGAGAATTTTTCCCCAGGTCTTAGGTTTCACAGCGTCACCTCCAGGTCCGAAAACCGGACAAGTCTGCTTGCGAGTCAATGCTCCACTTCACTGTATCAGCGCGCTGGAACGTTTAATTCCTCATCTGCGCAGACTGCTACCTTTCCACATTTGCCGGAAGCCATCAAAGCATAGGCGTCCGCGGCCCGATCAAGCGGGAAGCGGTGGGTGATAATGTCGGCCGGATGCAGATTCCAACGCACCAGGCGCTCGACCAACTCCTCCATCAGCCAGGTGGATGTGACCCAGGAGCCGTAGACGGTCTTCTGGTCGTGAATCATATCCGGCGAGGGATTGATCTCGACGGTTCCGCCCTCGCCGATAAAAACAATCTTTCCCCACTTGCGGGTAGCGCGAATGGCCATAGCCCGCGCCGCCGCATTGGCGGAGCACTCGATGGCGCGCTCGACGCCAAAACCGCCAGTTAACTGCTTGATCTGGGCAATATTCGCAGGTCCGGAGACCAGCGTATCGTCGCAAAGGTTCAGTTCCCGGGCCAGCTTCAACCGCTCTTCGATAATGTCGACGCCGATGATTTTCTGCGCGCCGAGCTTGCGGGAGATCGCGGCAGCAGCAAGCCCCACGGGACCCAGGCCTGTAATCAGCACTGCATGATTGCCGTCAATTCCGATCTTCTCGATGCCCTCGTACACGGTTCCGAATCCGCAGGCAACCTGCGCACCGTCGGCATAAGAAAGTTCGCCGGGAAGCGCGATCAGGTCCTTCTCCTCGGCGATCATATAATCCGCCATGCCGCCATCGCGCTGCCAGCCGTAGGCGCGCCGGTATTTTTCGCTGGTGCAGGAGATCATGTAGCCGCGCCGGCAGTCGTTGCACACGCCGCAACCGGAGATGTGATAGACGATCACTCGATCTCCCGCCTTGAAGCGCCGGCAACCCGGGCCGGCTTCCACAATCTGGCCGCAGGGCTCATGCCCGGCGATGACGCCCTGATAACCCTCCGGGCCTTTGCCCAGATGCTCGTGATAAATGCAGCGAATATCCGAGCCGCAGATGGTGGAGGCTTTCACGCGAATCAGAACCTCTCCGTGGCCCGGACTCGGCACGGGAACGGCTCGCATCTCGACTGTGCTGTTACCCGGCAAAAATGCTGCCTGCATCACCTTTTCCATCTTTCCAATCTCCCTCGCCTAAAGACTGCAATCAAATTCGGCGAACCTACTACGCCGGAGTAATTTCACCGTTTACGTCCCACAGGGCCTCCCAGCTTTGTCCCTCTTTCCAAAGAAAGACCTGGCCCTTGATGAGACGGCAATTTCTGTCGAGAGCGGCGATCTCCCGCATCTCCTCTGCCGTCAATGGATCGCTGGTGACGCCGAGTAGATTGCTGAAAATATTCTTCGGATTGGCGGAAAACGGAATGGGCGTCTGCCCGCGTTGCACCGCCCACTTGATACAGACCACGGCGGGATGCACATGATGCCGTTCGGCAATGCGCAGAATCGCCGGATCCTCGGTGGGCGAAGTGTCCCCCGGCGTGCGATCCCGCTCCGGGCGGTGTGGCGATCCAAGCGGCGAATACCCGATCGGCATCATGCCGTTCGCGCGCACAAACTGGAATAACTCCGGCTGCTGAAAATGTGGATGAAGTTCCATCTCGTTGGCAGCCGGCTTGATTTTTGCATCGCGGAGCACCAGCTTGAGCTTGGGAATGGTCATGTTGGAGGTGCCAATGTGACGGACCAGCCCCCGCTTGTTCAGCTCTTCCATGGCGGCCCAGGTCTTCATGTAGTTGGCGTGAATGTAAGGCCTGGCGTCCTTGCTGCGCGCGGTCACATCGCAACCCGGCGCATGAAAGTTGGGAAATGGCCAATGAACGAGATACAGATCGAGATAATTGAGCTGCAGGTCGGCCAGCGACTTCTCACAGGAGGCGATCACATCCTTCGGAGAGTGCTTGTCGTTCCAGAGCTTGGAGGTAATCCACAGTTGCTCCCTCTTCACGCCCGCAGCCATCACCTCAGCCAGCGCGCCGCCGATCTCGGCTTGATTGCCGTAAACGGAGGCGCAGTCGAAATGCCGGTAACCAAAGCGAGCCGCCGCCTTGACGGCTTCGGCAATCCGGTCCGCGGAAACATGATCGGAGCCGAAGGTGCCCAGTCCAATAGCAGGCATCCGCGCTCCGGTGTACAGCGTTCTTTGCGGCACCGAGACTGGATCGATTCGACCGGCAGCCTTCCCATCATTTGTCTGCATCCTTCACTCCTGGACCCTGTGGAGCCGCGCCGCATCGCCGCGAGACGCCTGCTGTTTCACTGCGCAAAGTTGTGGCAATAAATCAACAACCCCACACAGTAAACGGTTTCTCACGTGAAAGGCAAGCCGGCGGATTGTGTGTGCACAGGTGGCCGATTATTCGGTCGTGTGAATGCGCGCCAGCCACGACGATTTCGCTTCTTCGGGCAAAAAGCTTGCGCGGATGGAGTTGGCTGCCAGTTGGCGCAACTCGTCGCGAGTAAAGCCCTGCTCGGTGTGGGCCAGCAGGTATTCGTTGGCCAGATCGGAGCCGAAGAAGGCCGGGTCGTCCGAGTTGAGCGTAACCATGAGGCCCAAGTCGAATAGACGGCGCAGCGGGTGGGCGGCAAACGAGGGGCAGACGCCGGTGCGGACGTTCGACGTAGGGCACAGCTCCAGCGACGCGCTCCGCGCTTTTAGCTCTTGGATGAGATTCGCGTCCTGAAGGGCCGAGACGGCGTGGCCGATGCGCTCCGAGCCGATGGCGAGGGCCTCCCAAATGGCCTCGGGGCCGGTGGTTTCGCCGGCATGGTTGGTTAAGCGAAGGCCGGCCTGCGCGGCCTGCGCATAGAGGGTGCGAAAAGGCGCGGAGCCGGTACGGCGCTCGTCACCGCCCAGGCCAATTCCAATGATCGAAGGGTAAGCCGGCTTGAGTTCGGCGGCCTTGCGGAAGACACGCTCGGCCTCCTCGACGGGGAAGTGACGCACGGCGTCGAAAATCCAAAGGATCGAGAGGCCCAGTTCTCGTTCAGCGCGCTCACGGGCTCGCTCCAGGCCAGCGAAGATGGGATCGATGGCGGCGGGGTCGTGGTCACGCCAGCGGTAGATGACGCCGACGGAGATGTAAACTTCGGCGTGGACCACGCCCTGTGCGGCCAAGTGCTCCATCATGCGCCAGGCAGCCAGCTCATAGTCTTCCGGGCCGAGTAGTTGCCCAGTGACGGCCTTGAAGGCATTCAGGAAGTCGGTGAAATCGGTGAATTGGTAGAGAGCTTCAGCTTCGGTGAGCGTGAGCGGCTGGGAGTCGTGGCGCACGCTCAGCTCCACCAGCGTCGAAGGCAGAATCGCGCCTTCGAGGTGCAGGTGCAACTCGGCCTTGGGGAGGCGGCGGATGAATTTCTGGATCTCGGTCATCGCTTTCAGTGTACCGAGCGGTTCTCGGCTTGGCGCGCTGGCAAGTTCGCGAAAAACTCGGAGCGAGGATTTTCCTGGAATCCGCGCGCACTGGTTTCGCCATTTATTTGCCCTTGCGAATCAGTTATGTTGTTGATTTCAGGGAGGATTTCTTAGTTCTTCATCGAGCGTGACCCGACCCATCCGGCGAGAATTCCCGCGCCTGGGTTTCGCCTTTTTTTACCCCCGTGAAACGGTTATGTTGTTGATAAAATGCATGTTATCTGATTTGGTTTTCGCCTTAAAAGGCGAAAATGGGGTAAACTTTTGTTGCATTTTTGCGCCTACTGTCGATATAACTCATTGTTTATGAGTTAGTTACGAAAGAAGCTGAGGCGAAAAGATGTTGTTTTAGCTGTCCGCGGGTTAGCAAGTCAGTTGTCAAAGACCGGGAGCGGTGTTGCCTTTTGCTTGCTTTGATTGTGCGCCGGGAGGGGGTAATTATCTGCAATCCATCTGCGGTGGGGCCAGCGCTCTTCGGCTCGGCGAGTTGACTTATTTAAGTCGCCAGGAACACAATCATGCATGGAGAAAACAGCCATCCGCACGTCCATCGACCTTCCGCGTGATCTGCACCGCAGGCTGCACGAAGCAGCCGCGCGCAAGGGCTGCTCTGCGCGCAAGCTGATTCTGGCTGGCATCGAACGGGCCGTGGCGGAGCCGGAGCCCCCGCGCCCTCCGCGGCGGCTCAACCTCGACACTCCGCTTGTGCCGCCCGCGGGCCGGCGGATTACACTCACAAACGAGCAAGCTTATGAACTCGCTGAGTTTCCCTGATATTAACCTTTGGATCGCGCTGGCCTTCAGCGAACACATGCACAGCGAAGTCGCCCACCGATGGTGGAGAGACTGTGGGGGAAAGATTGCGTTTTGCCGCATCTCCCAGCTTGGGTTTTTACGTCTTAGCACTACATCGGCGGCAATGGACTCCAAGCCTCTCACAATCGATGAGGCCTGGAAGGTCTATGACCGTTTCTATGAAGACGACCGCATCATCTTCGTGCAGGAACAGGCCGAAATCGAGCGGCTATTCCGTCAAAAGGCCGCTGGAATGACCGTGTCCCCCAAGGTCTGGGGAGACGCGTGGATGCTGGCGGTGGCGCAAGCCGCCGGCGGAGAACTCGTCACACTCGACAAAGCACTCGCGACACGGGGAGCGCATTGCCTGCTGTCGAAGAGAGGCTAGGCAGACGGGATTGCGGGTCAGGCGGCGTGGAAAGATTCTTTACTTTCCCAGGTCCGAAAATCCGGACCTGGGGCATCCAGCACAGCTAAAGGTGATCGACTAATGTCTCCATGGATCGGATACTGTTCGTGAGATACTCCTGTTTCACTTGAACTCGATGCCCATTGATGGACTGTTTCCCTGCCTGCAATTTTGAGAATGGACGTCCCTTCGCAAATGCTACAACTCCGGTCGTTTGGAAGTCGCGAATTTCAACAAATCCTGTTTTGACGGATGTAAACGAGAATATTTCAGGGTTCGTCTTCAGGAGGCTCACGATATCTGCTTGAATCGCGGCTAGAACTGCCGCGTAGGCCGATGCTGAACCCATATATTGTGTTATTCGATTTTTTGCAATCAAATGAACCTTTGGCAGATTTCGCGATGCATTTTTGAGCTTTGTTGCAAATGCGTAAGATGAATAAATGTCCGAAGGCAGCTTCAATCCAAAGATCAACGAGAATGCGTTTTGTATCGCACGACGTGAGGAATCATCAGCCATCACTGGCAAAATAATCCTATCTGCTGTTGCAAGGCTGATTTGCGTATAAAGCGAAAAACTAGGGTTGCAATCCATAAAAACAGTGTCATACTCATCCTCGACTTGATCTAGAAATGTCTTCAACCAGTCAATAACGGCGATCCAAGCATCCGTGCCGGGTATATTCTGGTTTGCCAAAGTGTTGACAGCATTAGCCTGTAATTCAAGAAGCGGGTCACCGCAGACTAAATCAATGTTTATCGCTATTTCTTTGTTGTAATCATTTGGCTTCGTTATGAAGTCATGAGCATTAAATGTTGGTGGGGCGTATGGCGATGGTAGCCGGAGTTGGAAATACCCACCTAAACTGCACCGTGGAACTTGCCCATGACGTTCCAACAGCTTATCGCTACCTTTGTTGTTCAGGCCACCCAACATCAGTTCGGATAGATTTGCTTGAGGGCAAATGTCGATTGCGAGTACCCTTTTTGCTGGATACTTCTCTGCATAGCGAGTGATTGCCTGAAACGCTAGGCTCGTTTTGCCTGTTCCTCCCTTGTTGTTCCAAAACGCGTATTTTACCTTCATGTCCTTACCTTTCTCGGTGTCATACAACGCCGAATGTCGAATACGGACAGTATACTGTCCTTAACGGACGCTGTCAAGTCCATAATTGACGAATCGGTTTGCGGCTGTTGTCGATTTCGAAGGAATTCGGAAATGAACCAATTTGAGGAATCACTGTCTCAGGGGCTAAAGCCCATAGATTATCAGCTATTTACGGCACGACTGAAGTCGTGCCCTGACACTTCTTGCTGCACCATGAGCTTCTAATTTGCGCGAGCGCATTATCGCAGCCCGGCGAACTCGGAGCGGTGGCGGCTGTAGAGGAAGTAGATGAGCAGCCCGACAACGAGCCAGGCGAAGAAGGCCATCCAGGTCATCACTTCCAAACCCATCATCAGCAGGACGCAGAAGAAGATGCTCAGCACCGGGAAGACCGGACCGAGCGGAACGCGGAAGCTGCGAGGCCGCTCCGGCTCGCGGAAGCGCAGGATGAGCACCGCGATGGAGACCAGAACAAAGGCGAAGAGGGTGCCGATGTTCGACAAGTTCGAGACGGTGCCGATGTCCAGCAACCCACCGGGAATGCCAACCGCGAAGCCGGCTACCCAGGTGGCCACGGCGGGGGTGCGGAATTTGGGGTGGATGTGGCTGAAGACCGTGGGCAGCAGGCCGTCGCGGCTCATGGCGAACCAGACGCGCGCCTGGCCGAGCTGAAAGACCAGGATGGAGGAGACCATGCCCAGCATGGCGCCGATGAGGACAAAGAGGCGGACCCACTGCAAGTTGTGTGCGCCGGGCAGCAGGGCGAGTTTCTTGATGGCGTTGACCACCGGGGCGGCGTCGCCCATCACCGACTGCCAGGGCACGATGCCGCTGAGCACGATGGCTACCGCGCCATAGAGCACGGTACAAGCCACCAGCGTGGCCAGGATGCCGATGGGAAGATCGCGCTGGGGATTCTTGCATTCCTCAGCCGCCGTCGAGACTGAGTCAAAGCCGATGTAGGTGAAAAAGATGATGGAGCCGCCGGTCAGCACGCCGGTCCAGCCGTTGGGCATGAAGGGATGCCAGTAGTGCGGCTTGATAAAGCTGGCTCCGGCAAAAACAAAGACCAGAATGGCGGCCATCTTGACCAGTACCATGACGTTGTTGGCGCGGGCCGACTCGCGGATGCCGCGCACCAGGAGCACCGTCAGGAGCATGACGACCAGGAAAGCGGGAATGTTGAAGCCGAAGTGCCAGCCGGATTTGTAGAGATCGTTGCCGGCAAAGTCTTGCAGACCTGTGGGCAGGTAGGCCGGGGAGATCCACTGGACGGGCAAGTGGACGCCGAACCAGTCGAAGAGATCGACCAGGTGAGCGGAGAGGCCCACGCTGACGCTCATGTTGCTGAAGGCGTATTCCAGAATCAAATCCCAGCCGATGATCCAGGCCACCAACTCGCCCAGCGTGGCGTAGGTGTAGGTGTAGGCCGAGCCTGCAATGGGAATCATGGAAGCCAGTTCGGCGTAACAGAGGCCGGTGAAGACGCAGACGATGGCCACCAGCACCAGCGAGAGCGCCAGCGCCGGTCCGGCGCCGGGGCGGCCCGCCATGGCTGTGTGATGAATGAGGTAGTGGAGCAGCGGCGTGTCTTTGATGGAAGGCACATCAAATTTTTGCCCGGCCATGGCGGTGCCGATGACCGTGAAGATGCCTGAGCCGATGACCGCCCCGATGCCCAGCGCGGTCAGCGACCACGGGCCGAGGGACTTTTTCAGGGTGTGCCCAGGCTCTTGCGAATCCCGGATCAACTTATCGATGGACTTGCGGGCAACAAGCTGTCTGTACAGGACGGTTCTCCTCATCCCACCGGCAGAGGGCAACTGAGAATAGCGGAATCCTGCCGGTCAGAGGTGTTTCCCATTTTCAGGATGCCTTCGAGGCAGTTTACAGTGTGAGGGTTTCCTCAGGAAACTGCTCTCCCTTTTATCGGGGCCAGAAATGTTAGACAAGAAAAAGCTGTTGAAGGCGAGATGCAGGTAGAACGGGGTCCCGTACCGGGTGCGTGCGCGCATTCCGGCCCAGAACCCCATTGTTGTTATGAATCTAGAGATTAACGCTTGGAAACGCCGCGCGCCATCTTCTTCACTTTTTTCTTCTTTTCGCCGCGCGCTCCGGTCCGTTTGGCCTTGGGAGCGGCCTTCTTGCGGGAGGCGCGCTTCAGTTTCTTCCGTTCCAGCTTGTCATCGATTTTGGTGGTGTCTGCCACTTGGTTCCTCTTTCGCTCAAATCTCTTCCGGTTTTCCCGCAAATTGGGCGGATGTGATCCTTAGAATAACAGGGTTTGCGCGACGGTGAAAGCGGTGTGGGCGCGTAATAGCCCGCGCAGAATCAGTATCGGGCGTACAATGAAGATAGATCTGAATCCATCAGGCACGTCTTTTCAATGAGAAAGCCTGCTCGGCTCTTGCCTTCCTACCGCTCCTGACGAGCTCCGCACCGCACGCAACAATCACCTGTTGACCGGAGTTTAGTCATGCGTTCCGACAAAATACACCGCGCCCTGGCGCAGGGAATGAACCGCTTTGAAGTCTGTCAGTTAGTTGCCAAAGGCGTCAAAGCTACCCACAAGACAGGTTCGCGCTTTGAAGATTCAATTAACGATGTGCTGCAATATTTAGGCACCCACGTTACGCTCATGGAAAATCTGCACCCTGCCGTTCCCCAGGTCAGCGTCAAGAGCCTCAAGCCAGCCGCGTAGCATACAGGGGTCAGAGATCAGGGGTCAGAGATCAGCCGGAGAACCTTAATCAGGATTTCTGACTTGATCTGGCAAGAACAATAAAACCACCAAACGCAAGAAAGGGACGGCGGTTTGCCGTCCCTCTCTTTTTGATTCCGAACCAGTTGTCCGGCGTTATGCCTTAGACAACCTGGACGTTCTCAGCCTGCCAGCCCTTGGGACCCTTGGTCACGTTGAACTGGACGCGCTGGCCCTCTTGCAGTGAACGGAAGCCGTTCGACTGGATGGCGGTGTGATGAACAAAGACGTCTTCGCCGTTTTCGCGGCTCAGAAATCCAAAACCCTTGGCGTCATTAAACCACTTGACTGTGCCTGTTTCCATTGTGTGTTGCTCCTTCGATACTGATTTACCGCGAACGCAATGTGGAAGTTTGCGAGTAGGCGGTAACCGGAACAGGCAAGAACTTCAGATCGAATTCTACGATTGAATAGAGTATAGCACAGATTGGTCAAGCGGCCAGGATATATCTGGTATGGCCAGGGGTTGCAAGATAGGTTCCTATTTGGAGCCAAAGGCTGTCTGGCATCCTACGTGACGCGTGTCCAGAGTACGGGGTACAGGATAAACTCGTTCTGACATTCGAGGAGTGACTTTTGACCAACGAAAATGTCCGGGTGCTGGTCATCAACCCCGGAGCAACGTCCACGAAGTTTGGGGTTTATACCAAGGACGGCGCCGAATGGGAGCACACCATCCGGCACGGCGATGAGGAACTGGAGCGCTTCAGCGGGCAGCCGATGCTGGCGCGGCTGGAGTACCGCGCAGGATTGATTGAGCATGCGCTGGCGGAGGCCGGGTACGCTGCGGATGGTTTTGCCGCCGCAGTGGGACGGGGTGGGTTGCTGCCGCCGCTGCCCTGCGGCACGTATAGGGTGGACGAGGCGATGGTGGAGGAGCTGCGGCAAGCGCGCCGCGGTCAGCACGCATCCAACCTTGGCGCCTTGCTGGCGCTCCGCTTCGCTCAGGCCGCCGGGGTGAATGCCTACATTGTGGACCCGGTGACGGCAGACGAGTGGCAGGATTGCGCGCGGCCCACCGGCTCGCCGCTGGTGGAGCGCGTGTTCGTCGGTCATGCGCTGAACATCAAAGCCGTGGCGCGGCGGTATGCGCGCGAGCAGGGAAGAACCTATCAGGAATTGCGGTTGATCGTTGCGCACCTGGGCAGCGGAATCACCGTCTCGGCCCACCAGGACGGACGGATGATCGACAGCAATTCCATAGAAGAAGGCCCTTTCGGCGTGGACCGCAGCGGAGGGTTGCCGGTGCGGGCGCTGATCAAGCTCTGCTTCAGCGGCAAATACACCCAAGATCAACTTGACCGCCATGTCTTCGGAGATGGCGGCCTGTCAGCTTATCTGGGGACGCGCGATCTCGTCGAAGTGGAACGGCGCATCGACGCGGGAGACCGTGAAGCCGCGCGGGTCTTCGAGGCGATGGTCTATCAAATCAGTAAAGAAGCTGGAGCGATGGCCGTGGCGCTCAAGGGCAAGGTGGACGCTGTGCTGCTGACAGGCGGGATGGCGCATTCGAATAAATTGGTGACTCTGCTGCGCGACGCCCTGGACTGGATCGCTCCCATCCGGATTTATCCCGGCGAGAATGAATTGCAGGCTCTGGCAGAGGGGGTTTTCCGCGTGTTGAACGGGGAGGAGCAGGCAAAGAAGTTGGGAGACTAAGCGGGGTCAAACCTGGAAACGGTTTGATTGTAAAGCGCTTCAATGAAGCGACATTCGGCTGTCCTGGGGGAAGTTGTCATGGCCAACAACTGCCCGAGATCCTGCA
>Ga0302320_10004393_pt1 | contig 32047 bp, 20 predicted proteins | sample Bog_T0_3_FD_202130 | JGI IMG/M metagenome (GOLD analysis project Ga0302320, IMG submission 202130) | Peat permafrost microbial communities from Stordalen Mire near Abisko, Sweden - Bog_T0_3 | ecosystem: Environmental > Terrestrial > Soil > Wetlands > Peat | place: Sweden: Abisko, Stordalen Mire... | reverse complement strand
AGGCGAAATCAATTTAGAAACTGTTGTAGAGTTCCTACCGCGTCCCCGCCAACAGGGGCTCTCGACTGGATCCCTGGCTCCGGCCTAAACCGGCTGAAACGGATCACTTTTTCGCTGGCGTTAACAGCCGGCCAACCTTAGCGTGAAGTTCATTCCGCGCATCGCCACGCTCCGAGAACAGCTTCTCAGCTCTGGCATAGAGCGGAGCGGCTCCGGGTCCGTTATTTAGAAAATAGAAACGATCCGCCGCTTTGAGCAATATGTGAGGGTCCGCCGACTGTTGCACATCAGCGGAGGTGAGGCGAACCCTAGTTGCCTCTCGACGGTGTGCGGTGACGACGTAGTACGAGGCAGTAGTGAGGACTACCACGACGGCGGTAGCAAGCCCCGCTCTTATTGAGACACGTCTGCCCATACGGAGACCGCGCAAATGTGGAATCTACGATGTGGTCGCGACGAGGCGGTGCAAGACGATGGCGATTGCGAACTAAAACCCGATACTTTCCCCATAGTTTCTCAGTTTGCGAATAAAAAATAAAGCTGGCGCCCCCAAATCGCCTGTCGGTCAGGCGTTTTTGACAAGACTGGGGGTCGCGCGTCAATTTGGAAAAGCAGTGAAACGGAGTTTGCCTCGGGTATCGCAGACGCGGCCATGCAACATCATTCCTCTCATGGCGGCGAGAGCAATAGATGAATTCGTTGACTTCAAGCCTGGAGCAGAAGCATCGTTTGGTGCGCTGCGCCCAGAACGACGTTGATGACATCACTATCGAGGATCTGGCGTTAGACAAACCGCAACTGCGCCGAGCCTCAGTCGAACCCTCTCCGCTCTCTCAACAAATCTAGATCTGCGCGCGAGGATAGAACGGATATACAGGCTCCAGGAAAGTAAGAGCCTATATGCCGCATAATCTTGGACTGGGCTTAATGCTTCAGTGTGTTTTAGAGGCACTTGCAGAAATCACTTGACCTTTGCCTTTAGAGCACGTTTGACTGTAGTGAACAGCTCAGGGTCTAGATACGCCTGCAAGGTAAGTAACACTTGCTCCAAGACTTGCTCCACAACTTGTTTCCGGTTCTCTGCCTGGTCGCTCTCGGGCCCTTTCGATAGCCTCTTTTTGGCGACCTCAAGAGCTGACAACTGCGCTTTGAATCGAAGTTGAGTGTCAGGTAAGGCGCCCTCTAGGGCGGCTGATATTTTTGCCTTCAATGTCGCATTGCTGGAGAGGAGTCTATACCTCTCGTCGGAATCCTCTCCCTTGAGAGCGTACTTTTCGGTTTTAGACGTTAGAGCCGCTACATCCTTTTCGATCTTCTCAATGCTCTTCTGTCGATCTTTCGACAGGTCATACGCTCGCTTGGCAAGGCCTGCACAGATCGCTTTAGACAAGTCAAGCCTTAGTTTGCTCCATGCCTCTGTGTCCTCGAAACCGTCTCTTCTTGCGTTTGGAACGAGGAGTGATGCATTGATGTGCACCTCCCCGACGTACCACGTGTTGAAGCGCGCATAGGAAACATTCAAGGTCGCAAATATCTCGTCGAAAATCGTGGTGGAATCTACCTGAATATTCTTTACACGTACTCGAATCCCATGAACTCGCTCATCCGCGATCATTGCCGTCACATCGGGAAACCCTACCCATGCCCACCAATTCCGATGGGGGTCCAGATAAGACTCGATTCGAGATATTTTTTGACTCTTGCCGCCTATGAGAGGAAAGGAGCTTCGGTAAAGTTTGTATACAGGACGAGATGGTTGCCCCGGCCCGGCGACGAACAGCTTGACCGTTTCCACAACCCAACCGGCTTCCGCCGCTTTTTGTGAGACTTCTTTACCTGCCGTCCAACCTGGGTCGTAGTCAATCGGAGACGTCTCAGCAAGATAATCGCGAATTTGATCCAAATCTTTGAAGATGGCCGGGGCCTCATCGAGGCCTGACAAAGTCACCTCCATGAAATGTTCTGTATGGCTGGTCGCCTTACTAGTTGTCAAAGACACTGCTTTCGAAAGCAGATCAGCGAGGTTGAGACTCCCACCAGTATCTGGGTTCATCCCCTCCCTGAGGACAACGCAATCGAAGGTTACGGTTGATTCGGTGAGTTCTTCAGCGGCTTTTGTCCGAAAGACCAACTTCTTGCAGAAAGCGATTCCGGCGAGTCTGCCGATCCCACGGAAGCCGGCGTCTTTAGTCCGATCTTTTTTCGAAGCCCCAATAGACGTAAGGGTTCCCCATGCTGCACTCGTTGAAATACCGACGCCGTTATCCCGAATAACGAGGGCATCCGAATCGGCCAGGGTCACATCGATCCGTCCCTGGCTCTTCGTCATGATCCCAAGTCTCGTCGCCGCCCTGATCGAGTCAAAAGAGTTTTGGACATATTCCCGCAAGGCGTTTTCTGACTGGCCGTACATACCAGTCGTTAGGGTCTCCAAGACATACGATCCGATGTAGGGTGTTGCATTCGTCTTACTCATCGTCGCGCTCTTCTTCCTCTGACTCTTCGTCAATGAAACTCGATTGAACGTTGGTGAACACGTTGCCCTCATCAATTCGCATGCGTACCAGCCCCGCGTCATCGTGCCATACGACAGGAGACGTCCGATCGTAGTCCACCGACAAGAGTTGGAATGGTATAGCAAATTGCATAGAAACCAGTTTCAACAGTTCCTGTAGAGGGACGTCGGGTCTTCCAAGAAACGACAGAAATCGCCTCTCTTCGGAAGCCGCGTTGTCCAGCAGCTCGATGTCTTTTACCGTTATGCTTTCGATCCTCTTTCGTTTCCCATTGCCCGTTGCAACAAGCCGAACTTCAAAGGGAACGGGAGAACTCCAATCGGCGGGAGAGACTAGGAACCAACACGACTTCAGAGTCAGCAGGTCTACCAACTTCTCGCGAACTGAAGAGAACGCCTCTCCACAAGCCTTCAACAGAACCGGTTGTGCTAGGTCTGTCAGCGGACCTTGACGGGGCTGCAAACTAGAATCCAAATAAACGGCGAGCAGCATTCCCAGAAGCACCGAACCTTCTGCATCTGCCGACACACTAGCTGAGATAGCAAGGAGCTCGGCACTAGACATCCCGCCGGGGTTATTTTCGGATGAAGTCATAGCCGCATGGCCCAATTCAATCAGCGAGTAGGTATCGAAAGTCGCCAAAACCTCTGGACTCAACAGACCGCCGGGCTCATTGCCACTCAAACCAGGAGGAGAGGCCGCGAAAAGCTCTCGATAAGGAGCCAGGATGTTCCGAGGGAAGCCGGTTTCGAAATCGGATAGTTGAATACTACTAATAGGCACGCGGTCTGATGTCGCCACGACCTCGGGCACTTGTTCCGTCTCTACAGCTCCGGTTTGGGCTTGCGGGAGAACAATCCCCATTCCTCGCCAGTTTGGCCTTTCATTCTGATCCAAGAAGGGACGAGGAAAGGCCGCCGCCATCAATAACGGCGTCGTCCCACCGTAAAATCGGTGAAGAACACAAGCGAGAATAGTCGCGTTCACAACCTTTAGATCTGATATTCCTGATAGCTTGGCCTCGAAGTCCAACATCGGGTGAGGTAGCTGGATCTCGGCTCCGGGCACAAACTTGTTGCTTTTAAGTACACCTTGATAGTTGAGAATGTTGGATGGACTATGTCGCCAGTCTGTCTTTTCATCTCTTGTTAGAATTACAACGCACGAGGACCCTTCACCGTGCGCGAGGACTTCGCTCCAGAAGACCAGATCCCCGAATGCGTTGTCAGTCTTGTGTCCGTCCTTGTAACCGGGCGGAACACGGCCCTCAAAGCGACTAATGAAGTTGCTTCCGTCTTGCATTAGCAAATCAAACACATCGGTCCCCAGTGAACGCTCGTTGACGAATGAAGTCAGGTCTGTAACCGCTTGATCGTAGACCGTTGCGGTGTTCTGGAGCGCCCGGACGCAAGTCGATATCTCGATTCCAAGGCGTCTCAGATTTTCAAGCAGATCGATTCGACTAGTGAAAATCGAGCTGACGCATAAAGAGTCATCACCGACTGTGTCAGCGTATTCGACAAGGGCACGAAGACTCGACTCATAGCGACCGATGTTGTCTTTATCTTCGACAGGCACAGTTCGCTTCTGAAGATGGTGATAAAGCTCGTGAACTGACCAGACAGGAACAAAGATTCGGGCGGAGAGCGCTGGCGTTCTGCACCAAGTCAGAAACTCACGTCGTGCCGACCGCCCGATTTTGAGCAACCACATCAGCATGGACGTATCCACATAGATTTTGGCGAGCGGGTCTGCAAGCGCGTCTGCGATTCCCTGGTGGTACTCGGCAAGCCCCTCTGTCAGGGGCGGGAGAAGCATCGATGATCCCATTGTCGGTTGTCCTATGTGCCAAACGTCACCATACCCGAAGGTTCTGAATCCCATTTGTTTCCTCAGCCAAGCGCGTCGCAGCGTAGCCAACCACGACTGCAACTATTACAGAAACGGCGGCGGCGAACACTTCAATGCCCTAGATCCAAATGTCGACGCGCCTGTAATTGTCTGCGTCTAAGGAAAACTTACTAATATCCAGCGCGTTCTTAGTTAAATCCCTCTGAATTCCAGCGATAGATAACTCTTAAGAAGCGCGCGAGATCCTCGGCGGCTGACCATTCGCGGGCAGCTCCCAAGAGCCACGTTAGCTTCTCGTCGGCCATGCGGGGACTGACGATTTGCTCAAAAGGATGCTATCAGACTATGGTCCCCGGCCGAGGCGATAGCATACGCACATGCAGAGAGTATAGGGGAATCAAATGCGGCTTACGTTTTCCTCCTCACGCGGCGAAGTTTCAGCGTGAAGAGAGAAACATCGATGCCGCAAGGCGCGATTCGAAGAGTCGCGCTTTGACACCGCTGACGCCGTATCCTCGACATAAAAAATGCGGGGCGCTTGGAACGCCCCGCCAGAGTCCTGCAACACTTGCTTAGGCCACAGACTTCGGTCTCGGTTTTGTTTTGGCTTTTGGTTGTTTACTCTGCTTCGCAGCGAACTCTGCCGCGACTGCTTTCTCTACTTTTTCGACATCCACCCGGAAACGCTTCGCGGCATCCATAAGCAGGTCTTGCGATACGTCTCCCCGTTGATAGGCTGAGTCGAGCAAGCTAATTTCGAGCAGCAACCGCGAGAGCGCAGCCTCGTCATAGGTGCTGATTTTCTTCATCAACACTTCCTGCGGCGGTTTCGTGGTTTTGGAGATCTCGACCCTGTGTCGTTTCGCCAAGACCGGAACTTGGTTGTAGGACAGATGGCCGATGGTGTATTGCGCGACCGTGAGCAAGTCGGCTTTCTTTAAGGGCGCAGCCACACGCTCTAGCACCTTGGCCAACACGCAATGGCGAATGGTGATGGCCTGTTTGTTTTTTTCGATGCGTTTGCGTTCCTCTGACCGTTCCTTGGCAACTTGCTCAGGTGAGGGTGTGTCAGGATGATGCACCCGGCACAAGGGATCGGCGCAGACCTTAACCAGTTCTCCTCGCCTTCCACCATCCATGACCACTGCTTCGGTCATCTTCTGGCATGGCTTCTGTTGAGGAGCAACCTTGGAACCTGTGCCGTTGGCTTTGGCCTTCTTGATTTCAAGCTCCACGTAACGGTTCTTCCCCAATGGAGCGCCTTCTCGGGTGTTCCAAGCGGAGGAAATCTGCACCAGTTGGGGTTTGGTTTCGAGCGTCTTCGACACATGGGCGTCGATCTTGGCCCGAAAACATTGTGGGTCAGTACAAGAGTCCTTGCGCACGTCGGCAAAAAGCAGCTTGTTGAAGCCTGTCCGCTTGGGACAATTGCTACACGATCCTGCTGCGGGAAGGAGGGCTTCGTCCTGCTTATCGAATGGGACAGACGCGAGTTGCAGCAGAATATTGGATTCAATCCATGCCGCAAGTTCGCGCACTGGTATGAGCACTTGGCTGTTGCCATCGGTCGTCCACATGCCGCGAAACGCCGAGTTGAAGGCTTCCTGCTGTTGAGAGTCCGGCAGTTTAGCGATCAAGAGTGCGTGGCCGATGGCAATTGTGTCTTTGAGGAACGCCTCGGCCACGGATGGAATCAAGTCCGCCAGCTTGATGCGTCCTTGCACATAAGCCTCGCTCTTGCCTGCTCGGGCCGAGATGCTGGCGATGGTGTAGGTAGGTTCTCCGAGTTGCAAGAGGGACTTGAAACCGAGAGACTCTTCAAGTGGGTGTATGTCCTCGCGTTGCAGGTTTTCGACTACCTGGGCCTCGATGGACTCCGCATCCGTCAGTTTGACCACGCGGACGGGAACGGTTTCGAGTTCCGCCAGCTTCGCTGCTCTGAGGCGACGTGCCCCAGCGACAATTTCGTACTTGCTTTCCTCTAATTTCCGCACTAGAAGAGGGGCGAGAATCCCTTGCGCTTTCATGCTGGCGGCCAGTTCTTCGAGGTTCTTCTCGTCGAATCGCTTGCGCGGGTTGGTAGCTGACTCCACCAATATGCTGATGGGAACGCTTCGATATTCGTTATTGGTTGCATTGTTCTGCGCGTCTTGCATGACCATTCTCCTTTTCATTGTTTTGTTCCTCGGTTGTGGTTGGGTTGTGGCCGTCACACGTGGGGCATGACGACCCGCACGGTTTGTTCTTGAGCTAGAGTTGTGTGTTGGGGTAAGCGGCAACCGCCGCTGGCTCGGGGGCGATGCCCCCGAGAATCACAGCAGCGGTCAGTTGGACGGCTTCCAAACTCTCGCGCAGAAGATCAGCGTCTCCATGCCAAAGCTGGATGTAATCGGCGGATGCGGTTCCGGTCTCAAGCCCGATTGCTTGGCAAACTACGAAGGCCACAGCCTCGGCTTCGGTCTCGCGGACTTGCTTGGTCGTCAGGGTGCGACGGTCGCCCCGGTGCAACATCTCGTGGGCGATCTCGTGCGTGAGCGTGGAGAACTCCTCGGCGGGTTGCATCCCTGAAAGCAGGGTTATCTTGCCGCCATACGAGAGACCCTTGGCGGGAGCAATTCTCTCGGAGAAACTAAGCTCGACGCTTTGGGATTCCACGAACTTGAAAAGTCGGTCGCGGTACCCGCTCACGTCGCCGTTGACTTCGGTCAAAGTTGGAAGCTCTTTGCCTTCGGTCTGCGTAACGTCGAATACATACACGCCACGGAAACCGTACAACGTGCGCTGAGTCTCTTTGGCATCGGCATTCTGTTCTGTAATCTCTTCTTTATTGCGCTTGTTGCCGACCATGGGGGCGAGAATGAAAATGCCCTTTTCGCCACGCCGGACGAAGCGGCCAAGCGAAGTCCAAGTGCGGAACCCGGCAACGTGGGTGGCGTCTGGCTTCTGCCTCGCGATGAGCATGATGTTGCCGAAGCTGTAGTTGCGAAACTTGGCCATCGCTCCGAGATACTGCGTAAGGACTGCACTGTGCCCGGACTCCAGCGATTGCACCAGATAATCCACGGCTTCTTTGGTTTTGAGGTTGACTTCGTCTAATTTCATGTTTTTTCCCTTCTGCCGGTGTCGGCTTGTTTTTTCTTTCACCAGAGCGACAGCGAGGAAAAACAAGGCGGCACGGGCGAAGGGACAGAACGGAGGCCGGAGGAGGGTGGCAGTGCGTGAGTGAAAGCGCGGTGAGTGCCAAACGGGGTTGGGGTTAGTTTGGCGCGAAACCGGCGCAGTCCGAAACGCCCGTCCGAGCCGCGGCCAAGCGGCGTTCACCCGGAAGAGGCGTAGTGGGAAAAGATGGCGTAGCCTTCCGTATGGGATTCTTAACAGGCTTTGTTGGGTTTCCCAGCTCGAAGTGAACTAGTTGAATTTCGGCAAATTGCTGGTGATTGCGCGAGGAGGAAGGAAGGTAAGTCTGTGCTACAATTCGCCTTCCCCCATACATGGTCCTAAGTTTGCTCTGAGGGTTACTTAGCAGACCCTATGCGTCATTTCTTGCTTGCTGTTCCTCCCGTCGTCCTTTACGGCTGCGCCATCTTAATCGCGGCGGCGTTTGCGATGAGTGTCGCCTTGCTCTGGCAGACATGGCGAGTCAAAGCGCGTGTACGGAAACTCACCAAGTTGCTGGCGGAATTCGGCGATGCCCCTCCAGCCCAAAAGCGAAACGGATTGTCTCTCGCCGCGCTGGAAAAGATTCGGAGCAAGTGCGAGAAACTTGACAGGGTGCCCCGTGGGTGGTGGAAGGCAATCGACTCCCATACCGAGCAATACACAAGTCCGGAAGATGTGGAGGGATGGTTTCTCACGGAACAACCGCGGACAGTACTTTCCTATGAAATCGTCATCGGCAATAACTTCCATTCCGCCATCTTTAGTTCCTTCCCTGGATTGCTAACCGGCGCCGGATTGACTCTCACCTTTGTTGCAATTCTAAAGGCACTGGCAGGAGTTACGTACGACAAGGCGAATACAGTCGATCCGATCACAGGTATCGATACCCTCATCAATGGGCTCTCGGGTAAGTTCCTCAGCTCTATCGTCGCGCTAGTCTTGAGCATTTTGTTCACACTCTACGAGAAAAAGGCCGCACGCGGCCTTCGAAACCGTTATGAACAACTGGTTGCGTCTGTCTCTCAGGCGATTCCATACCTGTCACAGTCACGGGTTCTTCTCGACATCCAACGATTCGCGGCTAAGCAGACCGTTTCAGTAAGCCACATAAGCAGTGAGGTGGTCGACCGTCTCATCGGGACCTTCAATACAGAGGTCGTCCCTGGACTTGCAGAGGGATTTTCATCCGGGGTCGCCCGGAAGATGGAGAGTGAGTTCCGGCCCACGATGCAACAAATGAGCGAAACGTTAGGTGGTTTGAAATCTGCCATCGTCAACTTGGAATCCCAAAAGCAGGAGTCCGTGACCGGAGAGATTCGTACGTTACTTACCTCTCTGGAGAAATCGCTTGTGGAGGCTCTTTCGAAAATGGGCTCGGACTTTCACAGCGCGCTCACCGGAGCTGCCAACCAAGAATTCGGAAACGTACAGGGCACGCTTGAGGCCACAAGGCAAATGCTGTCTGACATGAATACTCAGTTCGGTGCGATGCAGGCGGCATTTTCCACCATCATCGAGAAGGCCGAACGATCGACGTCCGACCAGATGAGGATCGGGCGGGAGCAGAGTGAGGGCCTGACGGCGCTCATGAACGGGTTGATGGTCAGGATGCAGGAGTCTGCGGAGTCGAATCTCGGCACTGTCCGCAACCAACTTACCCTTGTCGTGAGCGATCTTGCGGATAAGGTCGGCTCTCTATCTCACGACATGATGTCAGCGGCTGGGGAGGTGGCAAAGCAAGCGCAGGATTCTGCAAACCAGGTATTGAATCACACCGGGGAGTGGTCGGAAGCTACTGCTCGCCGTCTCGAAGGTTTGCTCAGTAGCATCGAGGCCCGCAGCACCGATTTTCAATCGGCAGGACAATCGTTGATCAAGGCGCGCGATTTTCTGGTAGAGGTGATGTCGCAGAATGCCCGCGCGTTGAACAGCATGGCTGATGCCAGCAGTCATGTGCAGGCATACAGCAGCGGGCTTGCGGGACAATCTGATGCGCTGAAGGTCATCAGCCAGCTGCAGTCGCAAGTTACGACGCAGCTGCGGGATGCGTCCGGCACTCTGCGCGTTTCCTCGGAGCAGAACGAAAAGTTACTTGCCGAGTACCGGCGCACTTTTGATGGCTACAAGAACGTAATAGACGAGTTGGACAATAGCCTGGGGAAGATTTTCGGTGCGATCCAATCAGGTTTGCGCGACTACAACCAGAGCATCGAAAACAACTTCAAAGAACTCGTTAAGATATCCAATCCCATGATTTCGGAAGCGGCGAGCTTCCTTCAGACGCAGATCGATGAGCTGTCCGGACAATTGGAAGAACTATCGTCGGTTATTTCGACATCTGTGGAGCGAGTGAATGGAAGACCAAAATAACCCAGATCATCTCAACAGCTCGATGACCGACCTGATGACTTCGCTAATGGTGATCTTCATCTTGTTGCTTCTGGTGTTCGTCCACCGAACGGCGGGCAAAGACGCGGCCGTAACGGATGTTCTGTTGAAGCGCCTACGGTCCGAAATGCAGCCCCAGGGCTTTAACGAGAATACGATTCGTCCTGACCCGCGCGACAGGAATGCAATTCTGGTAATCGTGCCAGACCGCCTGATGAATTTTGAAGCCGGGAAGTCGAAACTTCGGCCAGAAGGCGAACAATTTCTAAAGGGGTATATACCTCACTTGGCTGAGGTTTTGTGTGGCGATCAATTCCGATCAAGCATTGAGTCTATCGTTGTTGAAGGCCACACGGACACGCAGCCATACGTGGGGCACACCGTTGAGGAAAGCGAAAGCCTCAATCTAAAACTGAGCCAGGACAGATCGATGGTGGTGGTCGAGAACGCACTTGCCGATCTTTCTAGCATGGAGGCAAAGCGCGTGTGCTTCCTTGAAAAGCTGTCGGCCAGTGGTCGCGGAGAGCAGGAGCAGGAGCCCACGGCAGACGAAAGCAGAAGGGTAATCCTAAAAATCCGCGTGAAAGTCGTTGATGAAACGCCGCTGAGGGCGAAAGTTCAGTGAATTCCACTCTGGAATCATTACAGCGGCTTACTGCCGAAACCCAAGTCATCCGGAATCGTGCGGGCCTGCCGCTGGTTGACGTTTCCCATGCGTGCCAGCAGCTGACCGGCACTCTCAAGACTCTTCGCCAGAAGCTCAGCATCGTAAAGCTTGACCGTCCGAAACTGGATGTCGAGAAGGTCTGGGCTGCGTTTGCTACGTCGAATCACGATCTGAACGCATTGGACGGATTGCAATTCCGCACACTTTGCAGCTCCGAGAAGACCGCGCTTCAACCTGAATTCATTGCGGCACTGGCGCGCTATCCCGACAAGCTGAACCGGAGTCGATGCCTTTACGGGATTGTGAACAGCTATTTTTCGGACTGGCGGCAGATGAAGAGCCCGGTGGCTGTCGAATCTTTGCTTACGGGTGTTTTCCGGAGCTTTGGCCGGAAAAATCCAGTCGTTCAAACATGGCGAAGCAATGGACGACTCTTTTCTGAAGAAGCCGCCGCTTTCTTAGCCGGGCAAATCTGTGACGAACAGAAGAGCGTCGATGAAGTTCTCAAGAGCTACTATGTTGGCCCGCTAACGAAATTAAGCTTATCAGTTCGCGCTGCAGCGGCCCGATCCGCGGGCGAACGTTTGCACCGTCTGGAACGAAGTCGCGACGACGAGTGGAGCATCCGCTACTTGAAGTGGGTAGCCGAAGGCGTTTTGTCGGATCTCACGACGCCTGATGATTTTGCATACGCCGTCAGCGCATTGATTCTCAGCGAATCGGCAAAGAGATCAGAAGCATTTCAGCATGCGCTCCGTTTGTTTGCTCAGAATCACAAGCGCCTTGGCGATCCGAGAGTGCGGGAATCATCTTTAAACTGGAGATCGATTGCTCCCGAAGCCGCCCAGCGCTACCTTTCGTGGCTGGCCCGTGACAACATTATTTTCTTCTTCAACACGATCCTTCCGAATAACAATGAAAACCGAAGGAGAAAAGATTTTTGGCTTCGCTACCATGATCGAATTCGGGACTTTCAGGTCGCGGTTTCCGAGGCAGACCTCTGGAAGCTTAAGGCGATCCAGAAGAAATCGGAACTCCTCCTTTACTCCCAGGTGTTTCATCCAACGACCAGCGCGTTCTTGATGAAATTTGAGGGGTATGGTGGGCACTTCCTTGTCGTCGAGTTCAGCGAGACGGGAAATGCGGCGTACATCTTCGGAATGAAAGCGTTCGAGGAACAGGGCGTCACGATGCGCACACATCGGTTCGAGTTAGCCCGCCACCTCAAATTCGACGATACTCATCGAATTATCCACAGGGGGGATTGGGAGCCGAAGGCTTCGTACAGGCTGTCGTCGGAGTTTGGCATCCGCCCATGACATTCTTCATTCACAGATTTGGCAACGCGGTTGAAGTCTCGGCGGCATCGGAAGGGCTGACTATTCGAGGACCGCGCGAATTGTCCAAGCGCGAAAACTGGCCTGCCGATGCCCTGGCAGCCCCAGGGGCGTGGCGCACTGCCGTCGAGATCGAACAATTGCTTGAAGAAGGCCTCGCGGACGAGCAGCAAGGCGAAATCCGTGTGCCTTATAGCAATTTTGCTGTGATCCAAAGGGAGATGCCGGTCAGCCTCATCGGGACGTGGTCACCGCACAGTCCTTTCCTGCTTAAGATCGATCGCAAAAGCGATTTGGGGCGTCCAGACTTTCAGTATCGGTACAAGTTCCTGCTGGCAGGTACGCCTGTTCATGTTGACCGTCTAGGCTACTACGTCCGAAGAGCTTCCAGTACGGAGGTTTTCCTTCTCGACTTTCAGATGTACAGTCTGGTCGATGCAATGGATTCGTTCAACTCTCTGGCACCAGCGGCGAAGACGCCCCAGGAGAGTTGGCTTACGTTCGCGAAAGTAAAAGGGTGCGCCGCAGAGGTCGGTGCAGCATTAGACAGCACGCTGAATAGCAACGATGTAATCATTCCCTCCACATTGGGCCTCGATATGAGGGAGGACGAAGACGGTGCACTGACTTTCCTGCCAAAATGCGCGGAACTTGCGGACGAAGATTTCCATCAGGTCTTCGAACGAAATACGGGTGCGGAGAAGCTTTATTCCCTGGACCGGCCAGGTCTGGGGCGCGTTCGGATCGTTCTTACGGACGACCAACACCAGGTTCTTCAACGGATGAAACGCGTTCGCCGTGTTAAGGGCGATTTGAAAGAACGACTCAAGCGGGATCCGGTGCAGGCTTTCGATGGTATCGCCGATCATATCGATCTTCCATATGGGGACCGTGTCATAGGTGTCGGGGACTTCCCGTTTGCCCCTACCCCCAGGCCAAGCAATACCGAGTCGACGATGGCAAAGCTGTGGGAGAACGAAGCCGCCCAGCACGCTGACACGATTGGCGAAGCTGGAGGTTTCGAGCATCCACCCGGTTCGGAGCAGGATACGCACCAACCTGAAAATCGGAATGTTGCTAGTTCGGCCGAGGCGTCGGCGACTGAGTGCGCCGCCCGCGAGGGAGGGATCGACCCGACTGCGCCTCCACAAATGGAACATGCTAGTGTACCTGGAGTTGCGGGCAAGAAATATCTACTGATTGAGACAAATGAAGAATCAGTTAGGAACGAACTTGTTTCCGAGGCGAAGACCGCGAGTCAATTCGCCCGACGTGTGACCTTTGAGCGTCCCCGAGCTCTTCGGGAAGACAGCCATCTTCGCCCCCATCAGGAACACGGTGTTCGCTGGTTACAGACCTGCTCCCAGATTCACGAGCGTACAGGGGTCCTGCTGGCTGATGACATGGGTGTTGGCAAGACGGTTCAGATTCTGACATTTCTCGCATGGTGCATAGAGTCAGGCAAGTTCCCCGGCCTATCCAAAAGCGAACCACCATTTCAGCCCATACTGATCGTCGCGCCCCTGATCCTTGTGGACACGCGCACATGGGAAAAGGAGATGGAAAAGTTTTTTACTAATGATGGAGTGATTTTCTGGCCCGTTCTCTCCTTACATGGCGACCAGCTGGCTAAACTCCGGCGAGACGACGCAGCAGGCCGCGAAACAGAGATTGGCAAGCCGATCTTGGACTTGAACAGAATCCAGCGACACAAGGTCGTCATTACAAACTACGAGACAATAAAGAGCTATCAGCATAGTTTTGCGTTTGTGAAGGATGGCTCACCCCTTTGGTCGTTCATCATTAGCGATGAAGCTCAGGAGTTCAAGGTTCCAAATACGAAGATCTCTCACGCCATGAAGGCGCTGAAAGCGCAGATGCATATTGCCTGTACGGGAACTCCAGTCGAGAATCGGCTTCTCGACTTATGGAATATCTGCGATGCGCTGCAACCAGGATTGCTTTCTTCGGCGAGAGAGTTCGTCGCAAAGTTCGAGAACAACCAAACTGGTTCCAATCAGGAGGGCAGCCTGATGGAGCTGAAAAAGACCCTCTTATTCCAACAACCCCATGCATTTTTGCTGCGACGTACCAAGTCCGACGTAGCAGAGCTGCCTCCAAAATCTGTCTTCAAACTGGACTGCGATATGTCCGATGCGGAGATCGAGGGGCACCGGTCGCTTCTGAGCAAGCTTAGAAGCGATGGCCGCCAATCTCGATTCTTGTCAGCGTTACAGGGGTTTGTGCAGCTTTACCAGCACCCCGCGCTGCTCACCGATAACGCCGAAGATTTGAGTGCTGGCGAATTGGTCAGTCAGTCGTCAAAGCTGCGAGTCCTGATCGCCAAGCTACATGAGATTCGTGGCAAAAGAGAAAAAGTAATCATCTTCGCTCGGCTGAGAACGATGCAGGGAATTCTCGCGAAGGTTCTCCAAGCTGAGTATCAGCTTCCGGTCAGGATCATTAACGGGGAGACTAAATTGCGAGGTTCATCGTCTCTTAATAAGGCAGGGCTGAAGACACGTAACGCAATCTTGCATGACTTCCAGAATACGCCCGGATTCAATGTCCTCATACTCTCTCCATTTGTAGCCGGAATCGGGCTTACGATTGTCGAGGCGAACCATGTGGTTCACTACGGGCGGTGGTGGAATCCTGCCGTAGAATCGCAAGCGACAGACAGAGCTTATCGAATTGGCCAGACTAAAGAAGTTTCCGTTTACCTGCCCATATTGCGAGATCGGTCCCGAAGAGTTGCACCGACATTCGATGAGAGGCTTGATCTGTTGATGGATAACAAGCACCGGCTCGCCGAGGACTTCCTGCGTCCTCTTGCCCCGGAAGACGAAATGCGCGACGAACTGTTCGGTGATCTGAGAGCAGAGGCAGCATCTTCGGAACCAATCCCCCGAGTTGGATGAAGGATTTGCGGCGTACGAGAAGATTGACTGACGGTCGATCAGGCGCGAGTGACCAAGCTGTGCTGAAGCGAGGTCGATTCTCGGCCTGCGCGTTACGAATGGCGAGGCTTCACTGTTAAGGACCTCCGATGAGGCGTAGAACCATTGTTGTCCCTAGCCGTCTCGCTTGGCACGAAGAGCGTTTTCGAGCTGCCGAGCAGAATGCTCTCGGGTTGCAGATCCTAACGTCGGCGCAGCTTGCGGGTCGGCTTGCCGGCGGTTTCCTGAAAGCAGCACCGCGGGACACATGCCATGTGCTAGTGCGTCATGCGTTGACCAATCTTGAGTTTGCTGAACTTGAGCGACTCCGACAGATGCCCGGCGCTGTGAAGGCTATCTGCGCTACGTTGATGAAGGTGTGGGAGGCTGACCTGGACCTTCAAGCACTTGCTGCTCAATCCCCGCGCATTAGCGATCTAGCGAAGGTCGAAACTTATCTTCGGGATCATCTGCCAGGTGGAATGATGTTGCAGCGGGAGCTTGTCTCTGCCGCAATCGCAAACCTGAAGAACACGGACTCCGTGTTGGGCTCAGTGACCGTGCGCGGATTCGTCTTCGTGGCTCCCTGCTGGCGGAGACTGTTTCGCGCCTTGGCCGGGAGCACATTGATCGAGTGGCATTCGAGTGAGACGCTCAAGGAACAGTTGAACTGGACCCAACGCTGCCCGATTCGTTCGGTTTTCAAGCCGAAAGAAACGCCGACGCAAAGCTCGGTCGTTTGCGCCACACCCAAACACGAAGTCATCGAATCGCTCCGCTGGGCGCGTGAACTAATCGTCTCCGGTCGTGCCAAACCACACGAAATCGCAATTGTCGCTTCTGCGACCGAGGACTGGGATGAGGATTTTCGAGTACTCGTGGCAGACAGCCAGTTGCCTGTGCACCTTGTCCACGGTCGCGGCGCAACCTCGACCTTTCCCGGCCAGCAGGCTGCTTCGCTCGCCACCGCCCTGCTTGAGGGGCTGAGCCATGATCGAGTGGTTCGCGCGTTCCGTCTCCTGCACAGCAGTGCAAAGCTAAAGAGCTTGCCGAGTGACTGGTACACAGACCTGGACCCGGACGCACATCTTCTGAAACTCGGTCACTGGAAGGTCTCTCTGGACAAGCTCGCAGAGAATTCTGAGAGACCGGATTTTCGCCCAACCTTGCTACCCATTCTCGAACTCCTGTCGAACGGCGCTCCAGCGGCGGAGGAAGTTGGGGAGGAACTGCTGTCTGGGCAGGCGCGAGCCATCTGGCGGCGAGCACTGCTTGACGGCCCGCCGGAGGCCTTGATTACCACGATCGGGCAGGTCCGGGTCCCGGATGAATCTGATCCGAACGCGAATATCGTCTGGGGACCGGCTCACGCTGTTGCAAGTGCTCCACGTCGGTTCACATTCATGCTGGGCCTAACTAGCCGTAATTGGCCTCGGCAGGGCCGAGAGGACGGTCTTCTTCCATCGCACATCTTAGACACTGCCTTGCTGGAGCCGGCGAGTGTGACCTTGCAGGACAGGACTCACTTCGCCGTGTTGCGTGATGCCGCCAACGAAATCGTCTATTCACGCAGTCGCCGCGACAGCGAGGGACGCCTGCTTGGGACAAGTCCGCTGGCGCCGTCCGAAATGGCATCGCACCATTTGCAAAGGTCGCGGATACCACTACACGCGTTCAGCGAGTCCGATCGTCTTCTCGCGCGCGGGCAGGAGTTTTCCGAGACCGAAGGCGCAAAGTCGGCGGCCGCCTGCTATCGAGATTGGCGCAGTCTGAAGATTACGGCCCATGACGGTCTGATGAATTCCGGGCATCCGGTGATCGAGGCGGCGATTAAGAGGCCGCACTCTGCGACATCGCTACGCCGAATGCTTACTGACCCACTTGGATTCGTTTGGGGTTATGCACTTGGCTGGAAGCCGCCATCCCCATTGTCACAGGAGGAGCCGCTCGCTCTCGACAACCCGACCTACGGGATACTGGTGCACGAGTTGCTGCGTCTGACGGCTGAATCCCTCGAATCAAACGGCGGGTTCGCGGCAGCTACTCAGATGCAGGTCGAGTCGGCCATCGCCGAAGCTGCGGGACGAGTAGCACTCGACTGGGAACTGAAGAAGCCGCTGCCTCCGAGCCTTCTTTGGCAACGTACATTGACAGAAGCCCGTGACACTGCCTTGTCGGCGCTCTTGTGGCCGTTGGCTAACTTCAAAGATCAAAAGACATTCGTTGAGGTCCCATTTGGAGGACAAGAGGGTGGCGAAGACAACGCGCCTTGGGATCGTAATGCTCTTGTGGCCATCCCCGGCTCAGATCTCACGCTTCGAGGCAAGATTGACCGCCTCGATCTCGATGCCAAATTGAAACACGCGCGGGTGATCGACTACAAGACCGGACGCTGTCCGGACAAAGAACCTGGGCTGGACAAGGGTAAGGAGTTACAACGTTGTCTGTACGCAATGGCCGTTAGGGCACTTCTCGGACAAGACACAGCGGTTGAGGCCGCGTTGCTGTATCCGGGTTCCGAGGGCAATCTGTACTCGCTCTCCGATCTGAGCGGAGAAACCAAGGAACTCATACGCTTCCTTCAAGTCGCGGAGCAGATGCTTCGGTCGGGGAGATCTATCTTCGGTTTGGGAGCGGAGAGCCGCTACAACGACCTGGCTTTTGCCCTTCCCGCAAACGCGGAGGGTGTGTATTTCTCGCAAAAGGCTGCGGCGCGGGATGCGATGGCGGGAGATTTGAGTAGCCTCTGGGGTGAGAACTGATGCCGGAGTTGAGCGACAGAAAGCATCGACGACGTGCGCTGAGCGATCACTCTACAACGCTACTCGTGGAGGCGGGTGCCGGAACAGGCAAGACGTCCCTGTTGGCCGGACGGGTAGCGTTGCTTCTAGCCTCGGGAGTCCATCCTCGCAACGTTGCTGCAATCACCTTCACCGAACTGGCCGCTAGCGAATTGCTCCAAAGGATTCAAGAATACGTTCGCGAGCTTGTGAAAGGGAATGTTCCCGAACCCCTACAGATCGCAATGGCAGAGGACTTCGTGGACGGAGAATCGGAACCTCTTTCATTGGTTGCATCCGCCGCAGAGGGACTCACGGAAAAACAGATGGAATCCCTCTCATCGGCGGCAGCCGCATTGGACGAACTGACGTGTACGACCATCCATGGATTCTGTCAGCGGCTGACTACACCTTATCCCATCGAAGCAAATGTCGATCCGGGTGCGGTAATGATGGACGAAGGCGAAGCCGATCTGAACCACAAGACGTTGCTACGGCAGTGGCTACGAAATCGCCTGCAGGGCACGCAGGCGGACGACCCACTCGCAGAGTTGTTGGTGATCGAAGGGGAACAAGGTTTGAGGCTGGTAGACCAACTGGCCGAAGCGCGCAGAGCCCGTCGGACGGCGCGCGCCCCGCAACCGTCGTTGTCGCAGAGCCATATCGACGAATTCCGCGACTCGGTTACTCTATTTCGAGAATGGTATGCGGGAGTGCAGAAACAAGGATTTGAAGAGCCCGGAACGAGTCAGCACATTTTTGAGTTTGAGATCCTGGCCGAATCGTACAGGCCGGAACTCCAACCGGACACCAGTTTCCGGCGGCTGTGGGCCTACGCCCACCCCCCACATATCTCAGCGATGAATAAAGATTCATGCCGATTTGGGCCATATAGGCGCAAAGGAAAATGGGCTGATGCCGCGAAATGTATCGGTCAGTCGAAAAGCAAAGGCCATCAACATAACGACGAAGCGTGCGCCCTCTACGAGAGAGTTGCGGTGTCCCTTCAGATACTAGTGGGATTGGCTGCTGAATCCGCGCAATCGCAACTGATTTCAGCTCTCGATGATTTTCAGGTTTCTTTTCGAGCGTTCAAACGGGAATCTGCACTACTCGATTTCGACGATCTCCTTTACTTTGCCCGCGATCTGTTGCGAACGCGTCCTGCCGTTCGCGCGGCGCTCGCGACTCGCTACCAACATATCTTGGTCGATGAATTCCAGGACACAGATCCGCTACAGTCCGAGATCTTGTTCCTATTGTGCGGCGAAGATGGCGCCGATACGCCCTGGCACGAACAGCAGCTTCGGCCGGGACAACTGTTCCTGGTCGGAGACCCAAAACAGTCCGTTTACCGGTTTCGTCGTGCGGATATCCGGTCCTACCAAGAGGCAAAAACTGCAATCCAGAGACAATGGCCCGAGAACGTCCTTGCAATCACAGATAACTTCCGTTCGCGGGGACCGATCCTCGATTTCATCAATCAACGCTTTGCTGCCCCGTTGAGCGCAATCGGGTACGAACCTTTGGTCGCGACCGTCGAATCGGGAAATAAAGAAGCGTTCTCGATTGGACGCGTCCTGGTCGGCACAGAAGGCTCGGAATACAAGGCATCTGAGTGGCGCGAACTTGAAGCGCGCGCAGTAGCCGACCTTTGCCATAGAGTAATCGGGAGATTCGCGGTGCGTGAAAACAACGAATTGATTTCCTGCCGCCCCGGTGATATCGCTCTGCTGGCTCCAACCGGAACTGATCTCTGGATATTTGAGCGGGCTCTTGAAGACATGGACATCCCCATTGCTACCCAGGCCGGCAAGGGATTTTTCATTCGGCAAGAAGTGCATGACCTAGTAGCCATAGCGCGGATTCTCTCGAACAGCCGGGACACGCTAGCCTTAGGAGCACTGCTTCGTGGACCTCTCGTGGGACTTACCGAGCACGAACTCCTAGACATTGTTGTCGGATTGCCAGAACGTGACGGCGAGTACGGACGCTTGCGGCTTTGGACTGACGCTGTCGAAATCAAGCATCCGTTAGCGGCGGAAGTCATTCGAGTTCTCCAGGGTCTCGGGCGAAAGGCGTATCAAACCTCGCCTTTTGACATCCTGTCCGCAGCAGTGGAAGAACTTCATGTCCGCGCGATCCTGGCCCAAAGGCATCCACGTTATGTCGAGCGCGCCCTCGCCAACGTTGAGCGGTTTCTCGAAATGGCAAAGCCGTATTCGGTTCGCGGCCTGCGCGTTTTTGCGGACGACATGACTCGCCTTTGGGAAGAAGGTGAACGCGAAGTCGAGGGCCGAGCTGACGCGACCCACGACGCCGTCCACATAGTTTCGATTCACAGTGCGAAGGGGCTGGAGTGGCCGGTCGTGATCCCGATCAACCTGGTGACCGCCATGCGATCCGCTATTGGAGTTCTTCATCGGGCAACCGACGACACATTACACTTCGGCCTGAAAACTCTCAACCCACCGGAGTACGAATTGCTCAAGGAAGTTGAGAACCGGGAGCTGGGCGAAGAACGCATTCGACTGCTTTACGTTGCGTGCACGCGCGCACGAGACCTACTGGTGTTTCCCCATTACTTGGGTAAGTTGGGTAACGGGTGGCATAAGCAAGTGGACCTCCAGCTGCGCCAGTTGCCCGAGTTCTCAAATCTGGACCTGCCGGAGGCGGAGCGCAAGCCTTCGGCAACACGGCTGAATGAGCAGACACCGGAGGTCTTCCGCCGAGAAGCGTTCATGCTTGTCAGTCGAACAAGAAACATCAAATGGATACAGCCGAGCGACGTCGAAATCGAGGAGATCCCGGTATCTGTCCCACAGGATGACGAATTGGTGGAGCCTGTTGCCGATGTCCGCGGAGGTGCCGGGCGGGGTCGAGTGTTGCATAAGCTAATCGAAGAGGTCCTCACTGGTGAGTCACATAATGAGGAAGCTAAGTTGCGAGCTCGCTCGTCTGAACTGATACACCAACTTGGCGAAATCGACCACAAAGACTCCTCAAACGGCCTTTCGTCAGTGGAGCTTGCGTCCACCGTGGCGCGCACCCTCCAATTGCCAGTTGTTGCCCAGTACCTATCAGCACTCCAACCGGAATTCGGAGTTTTCCAGCTTGTGGCAGACGATCAGAATGCAAGTACCGGCGTTGCTGGCATTATCGATGCAATTGCTTACAGCAACCTTGGAAAGCCAGAGGTCGTATTTGACTGGAAGAGTGACGTTGCCCCAACCGCCGAAAGGCGTCAGTACCACGCGGCTCAGGTGCGCGAATATCTATCAGTGACAGGTGCGATCCGCGGGATTGTTGTATACATGACCACAGGAGAATCGCAAGAGGTGACGTAGAAGAAAAACTACGCGGAAGTATTGCTTTCCTACCTCTGAGATTTGGACCTGCAGTGGTGAAATAGAGAATCTGAATCTAGGACTTCTTCTTCAAGTGTCGAGCTAGCCGCGCCAACATTTGATCAACGAGTAGCTTGGTGCCCGTCTTGTCTGGCGAGCACTCGTACAAGAGTGCAAACACTTGCTCGTAAGCGCGGCGGCTTTGAGGTGACAAGGCTTCCAAAACTTTTGCCTTGCGTTTGTTCGCGCTGATCCTGCCAAAATCACGCCTGAGTTTGGCCAGCACGGGTGTAAGGGTTGAAGCCTGCTGCTTGAGCGCATCCTTTGTAAGTGCGGTCTCCATAGCATGAATTGTTTGTTCGACCCTACCTGCAAAAACTGTTCGTTCAGGCAGGCTCAGCGAACCCTGCTTCATGATCGCAAGATCGCGCTTTATGTGATCCCGCTGCTGCTCGAATTGTCGGAGCCAGTTCCTGCGAATTGAGCTCTGGCGGCATCTCGTGCTTATCTCTCTGGCTATCGGTGACAGTTGATTGATCAGATTAGTGTAGTGCACGTTCTGCTCGTAGTGATCCCTTCGACCATTGGGTATGATCCTAGAATCCACGATGTGGATTTCTCCGACGCACCACGAATTAAAACGAGTTTCAGTGAACAGATCCTCCAGGAGACCGTTTCCGCCAACCTGAATGTTGCCCGAGCGTAGTCTAAGACCCTTGAGACTTGAGCTTGGCACCGCCCCTTTATAGCCATGGTGCAGTATCCATCCGACCGCCGCTGTGCCCCCGTCATAGCCGGGTATTTGGATCGGCTGCAACTCCTGAAACGCGTCCAGGCCGCCGGTAGTTTCGAACGAATCGCGGTGCGGTCTGAAAACGGAATCACTGTTTCCGGCAATCTTGAGTGTTACATTCGTGAGCCCCAGGTGCCCTTTGAGCAATGCACTAATATCGTCCGAAAACCGGAACTTCGGCGTGAAGGGTAGGGGCGCAACCTGTGACAGATACGTTTCGATTACGGTTGGGTTCAGAAGCCAGTCATTGCGCAGCCGTGGAACTCCACGCATATCTACCTCAAAGAAATGTTCGGGCCATTTTTTGCCATCGACCTGGCGAACTTGCACCGACTGCGCCACCACGGCTGCAAGATCTCCAGAGAAATCTGCTGAGCGCAATAGTGTCTTTGCTTTGCGGCAGTCCCAACGTAGCTCCGATACCACCGCCTCTCCCGCCGAACGGGATCTGAACACGAGTTCCTGACAATAGGCGAGACCGGACAATCGTCCGACACCCCGAAAACCCCTTGCATTCGTGCCGCGTTTTGCGCTCGCGCCGAATGAAGTCATCCTGGCCTCGAACTGTTCCGCAGGCACACCTATGCCGTTGTCGCGAATCATGACACTGCGCTTGTCGAGATCGATCTCTATGTCGACGGTGCCAGCCGCGTTAGGGGTCAGAACTCCGGAACTACGAGCCTCGTCTATTGCATCGGCCGCATTCTGGATGTATTCGCGGTAGATCGCTAGCGGATCAACGTACATCGCGCTGCTAAGAACTTCCAGAATGTCCTTGCCGACAACAATAGACTTTTCGCGATATGCCCATGGTGTTTCGCTGGTGTGCAGAGTCACGAGTGAGGCGCTCATACCTGCACCAGCCGACCAGCGTTGGCTGTGTTCTTTGTCGCCACTGGGAATTCAAGTATGTTGTCTAACAGCCCAGCATCTTCCACACGCTCGTCGTCTGGCACTTCCGCATCAGGCGAAGAGCGCTGTCGACGCCAGATTTCAACTTCCTCTTCCTTGGCTAAAGGTATGTAAAACATTAAGAGCTCGCGCAGTTGTCTGCTCTTTGTTTTCTCCGGTAAATGTTTGAAGTGACGTGGGTCGGAAGAGGAGAGCATTAATAGCAACTCGGTCCGCTCGGAGTCCGGAATGCGAGCAAACTTTGACTTGAAGTCGTCGAACTCGGCTTGGCCCCCAGATTTGTCGAACCAGTCACGGTTAAAAATGAATTTATGCGGCCACAAAAGCAAATCATGGAAGGAGGCCTCGTCTGCCCCAAACGCACGTTTGAAGAACTCGGGTGCTCCACTCACGACACCATGTGTGGCTTGGAGGATGATCTGCATGGATCGCAATTGATATCGGGTCCACTTTTCTCCGATATGCGACCTGGTGGGTAGGTCGGTGGGTTGATAGCGCATTGGGAAAGACCAAATACGAATCCCCAACTGCTCATTTAGTTCTACATTAAGATTCATCCGAGCATACAGGTCAGAAGGGGTGTCGTGGAAGTTATAGAGCATGTAGTTGGATAGCTCGTGCAGTCCGAATTCGTGCGCGTATCGGATTGCTTGGTCGTAGGGCTTCCGCAAACCCCAATGGTCAAAGGCAATCCGTAGCGGTTTCAGGCAAATTGTGGACAATTCGCGAAGATACATTGGGTCTTTGCAAAGAATCCGTGCGTCCACTCCTTGATTAAAATCTACCCGCCTTTGCACTGGGACTCGGCCCCGGCTTAGTTTTGCATTAGGCACGAACCCGAGGTCACGTATCTCTGCAATGATTTCCTTGAAACGCGGAGATGCGACGATGTTATTGTCCATCAACGTGAGATCCTTCTTCACTCCATACAACTCATCCACTCCACGAATGATTAGTGTCAAAGGAGCCACGTCGCGCTGATCACCTTCTAGTTTTGGAACGCCACAAAAGCTGCATTTCCTAATGCACCCTCTGGATGCATAAGCAAAATACGCGTCGTTGACCGGGTAACGGTAGCTGATTTGGTCGAGGATGCTGTAGTCGGGAATCAAATCCTCAATCGGAGCACCTAGCAAGTCGTCTGAATAGAGCTCTTCCGCGAAATCGTCAAGTTGGAGCGAAACCGCAGGTGATTGCCCGAGCAGTCCTTTGATGAATCGGATGCCGCGCCATCTTGGTTCAGCAAGGAACCTGTCATGCATTAGGGACGCTGCGATTCCGCCTACGAAAACTTTTTCCGCGTGGCCGTTTGCCGCATAGAGTGCAAAGTCTATGCTCTGGGAAATTCGCTGAAATTCAAAAGAGAAGAGGGTGGTCACGTAGATTCTGTCCCATGCCGTCAGCAGGACGGTGCGGTCCTCGCCTTTGATGAACTTAACGTTATCTTTCTTCCCCCGCGGTCCGTGGTATTGAGCAATCTTCATCAATCCGAGAGGTGGGTACTTATTCTTGTAGCCAGGCTCAATCAGCAAAATATTCTTATTCGCCATGTACCACCCGTAGTTGGGATGTTGTTCGTGCTCGCCGGATCAATTCAACGGCTGACTTGACGCCGCTTTCTCCACCGAATCCTTGAAATGACCCATTTGTTGACCAGTCGATGTCCGCAATAAACTCAGACAGTTTTGTGGTGAAATAGCGCTTGTCGGGTGGCTGTCCGACAGCCTCAAGATAAAGGTCGCCGGCGACCGCCATGAGCGTATAAACGCCCACACCTTTGTTGAGCAAATGACTCCTCGGATTATCCCAGGCCTCTCTTGTTACCATGGCAACGGCAGCCCAGAAATCCAAAACGATCTGAGCAGCTTCCTCTGGATTATGCTGACGCAATATGTGAGTCTGTGAGAGAAAGCGCTTTATTGCTTTCTGAACGGTCCTCAGCGAAGCACGCCTGAGGAGCCCTGATGTGCTCGTACCACCAAGGTCGAGCTGCCGATACCAAGGAGAGTCTTGATTGTTATTCAGCTGAAGAGCAACAAAAAGTTCTGGCCGTTCTTTGGCTAGATCAGTAGACAAGGTTGCGTCATGAAAATCCAAAAGGCTGGTGCTAAGTCCTTTCGCCTTTCCATTGATAACGCTGAAAATCTCCATTTCTTCTCGTTCAGTCAATCCGATGAAGCACATGAATGGCAATGAGGTCTCTAGATCGTTGAGATACCCGAGGCGATGCTGGCAATCCACCTGGGCCAAAAGTTTCCCAGCTGACTTCTTCAGAAAGAGGGTCGCCCGACCGCCACGAGGCGACTCCACGCGCCAGTTTTCACCGAAAGTAGGCCGAATGTTGAAGGTGAGAGGAATAGTAGAGCTGTCCTGCTTTTGAATATACTTCCGGAAATCGAGGCTATGTTGAGCGTTAAACCTGCGTTGGTAACCCCGTCCGGTGTCTTCATCGAGAACGTCAGCAAAGCTGATCGAATAGAGGATGTTCGAGGGCGCGAACCCGAGAAAAACTTGTCGACTGGCGGAAAGACCGACTAAGCCCTCGAAAGTCCACCAATCGCCCAAATTGTTAGGCGGTGCATTCTTTGCCATTCGATTCACTTGTTGCAGGGATCTACTGCAAGTCTGTCACAAATCTGCTGCCAGTCAAGGACTATTTTTGTAACAATCCGGAAAGCCCTGAAAACCGGACACTTAGGTGCTATTGCCATCGAAAATTCTAGGGTTTAAGCTCCGGTTTCCCGGTTTGTTTCGCGAACTCAATAAATCTTTACGGAGAAGCTCCAGATGGCTGATGCGTCGGCTAGTGTTGGTTCAAAAGTGGGGACTGCGGTTCTTCAAGTGCTGCCGGTCAAGAAGATCGAGCTCGACCCGGACAATCCTCGTATCCGCAAGTTCCTGGAATCCTACGGAGCCAACCCAAACTTTGACCATTTTGCTTTGGCTCTTGGTGCCGCCGGCGACGACGATGGAGATACCAGTACCACGGTGGAGAAACTCAAAAGTTCCATTTTGAGCATTGGCGGAATTATTCAGCCAATCATGGTGAACAAGCGCGGGGACGGAAAGTTTGTCTGTGTTGAAGGAAATACCAGGCTGTTCTTATACAAAACATTTCTCGACGAAAAACGTGCCGGTAATTGGGCCTCAATTCCCGCGTTGGTATATGAACACGGGATGTCGGATCTCCAGATGGATGCTATTCGTCTGCAAGTTCATTTAGTAGGAACTCGCGCCTGGGACCCGTATTCGAAAGCGAAGTACCTCCATTCGTTGCACGTCGAAAAGCAAATGCCTATGAGCATGCTCACCGAGTATTGCGGAGGGCGACAGAAAGAGGTAACTGAATTCATAAATGCATTCACAGACATGGAGAAATACTATAGGCCAATCGTCTCAGACAGTGCGTTCGATCCCAGCCGGTTTAGCGGCTTTGTCGAATTGCAAAAGCCAGGCGTGAAAGAATCGCTACTGGAATCGAAACATAACCTTACCGAGTTTTCCACCTGGATTCACGAGCAGAAGCTCTTTCCTCTAAATACGGTTCGCTTGCTGCCGAGGATCCTCAGAAATCCAAAAGCAACGGAAATATTCCTCAAGCAAGGGGCTCGCAAGGCGGCAGAGGTACTGGAGAGACCGGGTGTCAGCAAGGCACTCTCGGACGCAAATATTGGGCAGCTCGCCGCTGCCCTGAGCCAAGCGATCTATGACCTCTCATGGCACGAGGCACGAAAGATTAAAAAGGATCCAGGCGGAGAGGTTGCACAGAGTTTGCACGAAGTTCTGGATGCACTTGAAGACTTGCTCCAAATTGGCGAAGCAGGATGAGTGATTCCGCACAACATCTTGCACTCGTTAATTCGATACTGGTGCTTGTTAGGAGAGACTTCCCTACAACAAGGTTTATCGTTCTGTCGGACCTTCCGGGAAGCCTCGACAAGCCTCCTAGGATCAATGGGTTCGTGCCAGATGTGTTCGCGGAGGACGCGCCACGCACTGCCGTTGTCGTAGGGGAGGCAAAAACGGTTCGAGACTTGCAAACAGAACATTCTCGGTTACAAATTGCTGCGTTCTTAAAGTTCTTAGCTGCCCAACAGAATGGAATTTTTGTACTTGCCGTCCCTTGGCCGGCTACGGCGACCGCGAGACAAATCGTAGAGATGGAACTTAGAGAACTGGAACCCCAAAACATCAGAGTGGTGATTTCAGATGGTCACGAAACCCGAACCACGTCTAATCCTTCCGAGTAATCGCGACGTTAAGTTCGCGGCGAAACGACAGGCATTCGTGTATCAAGTCGAGGCTTTGGACGCAGTCAAAGCGTTGGAATATGCGGCAGTGTTCCACGAACAGGGGCTCGGGAAAACTAAAATCGGGGTGGATTTAATCCTCTATTGGCTGACGCACGACGTGCTGGATTCCGTAATCGTTGTGACGAAGAAAGGGTTGATACAGAACTGGCGAGAGGAAATTGCTGACCACTCATTTCTCGAGCCACGTCTTCTCGATCAAAACCGTCGATCCAATTTTTATGCCTTCAACAGCCCTGCTCGCCTTTATCTAACAAACTATGAGGTTTTCCGTAAAGAACAAAAGCGACTGCATCTTTTTCTCAGAACCCGTCGCGTGGGGATCGTTCTCGATGAGGCCCACAAGATAAAGAATCCTGAATCGACAATCGCGAAAGTCTTCTTCGACCTCGCGGCTGGATTCAAGAGGCGGGTGATAATGACAGGAACACCTGTGGCTAATCGGCCTTATGATATCTGGGCTCAGATTTTTTTTCTTGACGCCGGAGTTTCGCTAGGAACTGACTTCCATTCCTTCAAGGGTCAACTTGATCTTTCAAACAAGTTGGCATTTGATCGAAACAAGGTGAACGTGTTCGAGGAAGAGTTGTCTGCGCTGTTCGGCAAAATTGACACGTTCTGCGTTCGGGCAACCAAAGTTACAGCGGGGCTTAAGTTGCCTCGCAAGGAGATCCGGAATATCTCGGTTGAGCTTGAGGGTCGGCAGCACGAGATGTATGAGCAATTTCGAAAGGATTGTGCGGCTGTCGTTGTCCAGAGTGGAAAACCCATCCGTGATGAAGCTGATGAAATCCTGAAACGATTGCTGCGTCTCGTGCAAGTTGCCTCGAACCCCAGGCTGGTGGATCAGTCGTACCACGGTGTTCCTGCAAAATTGCCGATTCTTTATTCGATGATCGAGAAAATTAGCGACGCAGGAGAGAAAGCGATTGTCTGGACGTCATTCACTGAAAACGCCGATTGGTTAAGGCGAGAGCTTGAGCCCTTCAACGCGGTTAGGGTTCATGGGAAGATGTCTTACCCAGATAGAGGGAAGGCACTTTCTGACTTCAAGACTGACCCTGATACCCGAGTGCTGATCGCCACGCCGGGCGCGGCGAAAGAAGGGCTCACCTTGACCGTAGCAAACCATGCAATCTTTTATGACCGGTCGTTCAGTCTTGACGACTATTTACAGGCACAAGATCGTATTCACCGAATATCGCAGACCAAGACATGCTTTGTTACTAACATCGTTGCGGATCATACGGTGGATAGTTGGGTCGAAGTTCTCCTTTCTGCCAAGCGGCTCGCAGCGATGCTTGCTCAGGGCGACATAACGCGTGATCAATACGAGGCGGAAGCCACATACACGTTTGGGGAGATGGTGAGAGACGTTCTAGGACTGGAGGGCAAATCGTGATGGCGGTCTCTTCTCAAAAAGCAGGCGAGACGCTGCTGATACGCGGAACAGAAATCCCGGTGCGGACGGTGATGCTGGAGCAATCCAAGCTGCAATTCTTCCCTGATAATCCCCGTGTTTACTCGGTGCTACGTGAAGACGGGAAAGCCCCGACTCAGGAGGATATTCGAGATCGCCTCCTCGAAATGGAGCATGTCAAACATTTGATTCAAGACATAAAAGCAAATGGCGGGTTGATCGAGCCGCTCGTGGTCCGGGACAGTACGTTTGAGGTTTTGGAAGGCAACAGCCGACTCGCTGCTTATCGATATCTTGCAAAAAACGAACCGATCAAATGGGGAATGGTAAAGTGCACTGTTTTGCCAAGCGATGTCAGTGAGTCGTTGGTGTTTGCACTTTTAGGTCAATTTCACATCAAGGGCAAGAAAGATTGGGCTCCGTTCGAGCAGGCCGGTTTCTTGTACCGCCGGTACAAACAACACAACGCGGACTTGAAGGCTCTCGCCCTTGAGATAAACATTTCTGCGAAGAAGATTAAGCATTTGATAGACACCTACGAGTTCATGATTTCCCATGGAGAAGCAGATATCAACACCTGGAGCTACTATGACGAATATCTAAAATCGATCAAAGTGCAACACGTGAGAAAGCTCTTCCCCGAGCTAGACAAAGTCATTGTTCAACAAGTGAGATCCGGTAGCATCGAGCGGGCGATGGATCTACGTGACCAGCTACCCGTCATCTGTACGGCGCCCGGAGCTGCTCTTCAGAAACTGGTATCTGGCGACTGGACATTCGAAAAGGCATATAAGCATGCCTACCGGTGTGGCGGCGACAGTGTTCCCTTGAAGAAGTTAATGGCGTTCCGGAAGTGGGTGACTCGCAAATCAACGAGGGAAACAATGGCAGAATCTGACGGGCAAATGCGCGCAAAGTTAAGGTTTGAAATGGGAAAAATCGCTAAAAGAGCAACCGCGCTATCGAAGAACCTGTCGAAGTAAATGCGCGAGAGGAGATTGTGCAAGAGTCGAGTCGACGGTCAAAGGCCTGGAATTCCTTCGCTATACTGTCTAGAGACGTGAACTGCTTGGATCTGGCCATCTCAATGGCCGGCATTTTCACAGTTCGACCCCAATCCCCTGGGCGACTGACGAAGCTTGATTGATTTCTAATGCGGAAGTCTTCGAGACATCGGATCCGAGTTGGAGGGCAAGTTTTGCCCTGTCGTCAGTGAAGAGTGTGGCCTCGTGGCTGGCGCGGGAGATGGAGACGTAGCCGAAGCGGGAGTTGAGGAGATCAGGGTGGACGCTCGTATCGGCGTGAACGAGGACGCGTTCCGCGGTGAGTCCCTGGGAACTGTGGCTCGTGACAGCGTAGCCATGATCGAAATGACGATGATCTCCGGCGTCAAACTCGATCTGGCGGTTGGTGTCGAGGCGCGCGGTAACCTGGCCATCCGGCGCAATTGACTCGATTACGGCAAGATCGCGATTCGCAACGCCCAGGGATTTGTCCGGCGCGGTGAACTGGATGCGGTCGCCTACGGAGAATTCGCGTTCGATTTGTTGATAGACACTGACACCGGTGAGACGGCGGGGATCGTAGGTGGCAAATTCTTTATTCGCTTTCTCGACCGTGAGCTGGTTTGCGGCCGGGTTGATCGCGACGACCGAAGCGTAGGCGGCAGCTTCGATTCCGATGGCTCTACTGCCACGTGCGTAGCGCACTACGTCGTCGATCTCGTAGTGGCTCGCCCAAGATCGTTCGGCTCCGGTCATGTCCTGACGCTGAACCAGGACGCGGAAAGTGTGATCTTCCGGGGCAACGGTTCCGATGGCTTTCAATTCCTGGCGAACCGCGACGTTCAACTGGCGGCGGGAAGTATTGTCGGGTGAGACGATGAGAGTGTTCTCGGGCGATTCGACGTAGGTCTTGGCGACAGCGCGGAAACGCTCTTCTCGGTTCGGAATTTCCTTCACACGGCCCTGCTGTTGGAGTGCATCGAGCGCAGCAGAGACTCGCCCCGTCGCCAGCATTTCTACGGCGGATTTCAGAGCCAGGTCTTGCTGGCGAACGATCTCATCGAGCTTGGCCGTGTGCATTCCGGCTTCCTGCAATTGCTCGAAAGGGCGGCCCGCTTCGACACCCTGATGTTGGCGGATATCGCCGACCAGAAGCACGCGGTCATTGTGACCAAGCCGCGAAAGGAACTCTCGGATCTGGTTTGTACTGGCTAGGCTTGATTCATCGACCAGGTAGAAGTGCTTTTGCTCCGGTAGGTCTGGATTAGAACTGCGAGCGAGGAAGCCTTGCAGGGTTCCAGCCTGAATGCCTGCTTCCTTAAGTTGGCGCGCGGCGCGAGAGGTCGGGGCGAAGCCTTCAACCTGATAGGCCTGCCTTTCCGCAGCGCTGCGGATAACTGTGAGCGTGGTTGTTTTGCCGCTGCCTGTCATGCCGAGAATCAGGGTATGGGCAACGTCGCGAGTATGCAGGTTGAGGAAGTAGGGCGTGCTGTTGTCGGTCTCGACGACTGCCAGGTACTCTGTGCCGAGATGCGCGTTCGTCTTTTCGCCGGGAAGGATCGTAAACAGAAAAGACAGGTCGGCGTAATTCGTGTTCAGCAGATACAGTTGGCGGAGGTTGAGCGCATAATTGCCCGGCACAGTGGCGAAATAAGCGTTTAATTGGTTGTAGGTTTCCGCAAACAGATTGCCGTCCGCGTTGGTGAAGACGCCAGTAAATTCCGCCACAAGCTGATCGAGTTCGGTTCGTGACCGACCATAAAGCACAATCGTGAGCGAGAAGTCGCCGAGCGATTGACCGTCACCCAGGGTGCGAAGGCAATCCCCAAGATTTTCGATGTCAGCCTGTTTGGACTCGTCCACGAGCACGTCACGTGGGTTCGTCGTCGTGGCATCGTTGCCCATCTGGGAGACAAACCCTGTTTTGGACATATTGAAGTGACGGCGACGCTTGTTCACCTCTTTGCGGGCCTTGTCCGCGGGGAGCGGCGTCCACTCCGTGACAACATAGAAGTTGGCGGGGATCTTCAACAGCGCGTCCAGTACCAGGGGCCTCGTTTCGGTGATGGCCTCTTTCATCGTCAGCACACGGACGAGGTGATCGCCTACCCTGAGATGATCGCGTTCGGCTTCGATGTCGGAGTTGACCACCTGATAGTCGAGAAACTGCGTGGACTGCGGCCTACCGGCAACACGCCAGTCGTCATAATTCAGCAAGCGGCGGAAAAATGTGAATTGCCCCTGCCGATTCAAAACCTCGACTTGCATGAAATCTGCGAGCTGCCGAGCGAATGCCTGCACGTGCTGGTCGAGCCGTTGACAATCGCGCTCGATATGCGTCCGCAACAACTTCTTCATGCTGTCGTTGGTGAACTGCGATTTGAGTTCGGCAATCGCGCCGTCTGGATCGCGCAACAGACGAGCTAGCGCCGTGCCGACGCCGGTTTTCGACCGGGCGCCTTCGAGCAGGATGCAGTAGAAGATTTCAACCTGATAAAGATGGTCCCGCTTCGCCTCAAAGAACTTCCGACGCTGGTCGATAGCAGCTTCCACAATCGGGTCGTCATATGTTGCGAACGGTATGTCCGGGCGATTGGATTTGAAGAGGTATTGGTAAACATGGA
>Ga0302320_10004389_pt1 | contig 32063 bp, 24 predicted proteins | sample Bog_T0_3_FD_202130 | JGI IMG/M metagenome (GOLD analysis project Ga0302320, IMG submission 202130) | Peat permafrost microbial communities from Stordalen Mire near Abisko, Sweden - Bog_T0_3 | ecosystem: Environmental > Terrestrial > Soil > Wetlands > Peat | place: Sweden: Abisko, Stordalen Mire... | reverse complement strand
ATGGATTTTGAGGAGCTGCGCGAATACATCCCGGGCGACGACATCCGCGACATTGACTGGAACGTGACGAACCGGATGGGCCGGCCGTTCATCAAGCGTTACCGGGAAGAACGGGAGTTGTCCATGGTGCTGGCGGTGGACATCTCGGCGTCTTCGGCCTTCGGATCGCTGCGGCGGACCAAGCGCGAGTTTGCGGCGGAGGTGGCGGGAACGCTGGCGGTGTCGGCCGCGCGGAGCAGCGACAAGGTGGCGCTGCTGTTGTTCACGGACCAGGTGGAGCTGTTTGTGCCGCCGCGCAAGGGCCGACGCCACATCCTGCGGATCATCCGCGAACTGCTCGGTTTTCAACCCAAGCACCGGGGCACGAACATTCCGGCGGCGATGACGTTTCTGAACCATGTGCTGCGACGGCGGGCGATTGTGTTTTTGCTGACGGATTTTCTGCACAGCTTCGGCGCAGCGGCGGCCCGGAACCAGTCCTCCCGCGATGTGATCCAGGAACTGGGCCTGACCAACGCGCATCATGACCTGGTGTGTCTGCACCTGCATGATCCGCGCGAAAGCGAGCTGCCCGACGCCGGGCTGTTGACGGTGGAGGATGCGGAAACCGGTGAAATAATGGAACTGGATTCCGGCCGGCCGGCGGTGCGGGAGAAGTTTGCGCGCACCAACGGCGAACGGCTGGCGGAACTGGACCTGGCCTTCAACCGGGCGGGGGTGGATACATTGCGCTTCAGCACGGCGGAGGGTTTTGCGCCGTTGCTGCAGCATTTTTTCGAAACCCGGCGGGGGCGGAGGCACGGATGATATTACGGCCAGTCAATAAATTTGGGCGGTTCCCCGTCACCCCGGTCCTGCCGATGAACCTCAATCGGGCGATGGTCGTGAGCCCGGTGGAGTGCGCCGGCAGAGCGGAGCGGCGACGGCGCTTTCCTACGCGGTTGACCGTCCCCAGCCAAAGCGGTGTCGCTCCTGCTCGGAGCGGGATTGCCACAGCACTCCATAAGTCTCCCGCCAACCGCTGGTTCTTGGGCATGTTGCTGCTGTCCGGGGCAGCCGGTCTCCAACTTCCGGCCCGGGCGCAGGCGCCGGGTGACACAAACGAGATTCCACAGTTGCGCCCCCCGCGCGCGGAAATTCCGCCGGGCTTTTGGGCGCAACACGGCACGATGGGATTGGTCATCGCGGTGGTGCTGGCGGCCCTGGCCGGTCTGATCGTCTGGTGGCTGACACGCCCCCGGGCGGCGGTGGTGGTGCCGCCGGAGGTTGAGGCCCGGGCGGCGCTGGCCGCGTTGCCGGTGACCGCCGGGGAAGGGGAGAAATTAAGCCGGGTTTCCCAAATTCTCCGGCTTTATGTGCAGCGGGCTTTTGAACTGCCCCTGGGGGAACTGACGACCACCGAGTTTTGCCGGGTGCTGGCGGGCCAGCCGCAGATCGGCCCGGAACTGGCCGGGTCGCTGGGCGGATTTTTGCGGGACACCGACCGCCGCAAGTTTGCCCCCGCCGGGACCACGCCGCCCCAGCCCGAGGCGGCGGCGGCGGCGCTGGCACTCATTGACCGATGCGAGGCACGGCGGGCCGCCCCGCGCGCCGCACCGGCGGCTTCCGTCAACCCGGGAAACCATCCGGCATGAACGAGCACCTGCAAATTCAATATCCTTGGCTGTTGGGGCTGCTGGCGCTGCTGCCGGTGTATGCGCTGTGGCGCGGGCGCGCGGGGCGGCCGTCGGCGGTGCGCTATTCCAGCGCGGACATCGCCCGGGCGGCGGGCGCGGTGGTGCGCGGCGCGGCGGGCCGCTGGCTGGTCTTCCTCCGGCTGCTGGTGGCGGCGCTCCTGATCGTGGCGCTGTCCGGCCCACGGATTGCCAGCGAACACACGGAGACAAGCACGACGGGGGTGGACATCATGCTGTGTTTGGATTTGTCCTGGTCCATGGCGGCGCTGGACATGAGCGGGGCGCACGAACGCGTCTCGCGGTTCGGACTGGCGCGGGAGCAGTTGGAGGAGTTCATCCGCAAGCGGCCAAATGACCGGCTGGGGCTGATCGCCTTTTCCGCCGTCCCCTACGTGGTCAGCCCGCTGACGCTCAATCATGAGTGGTTGACGCAAAATCTGGACCGGCTGTACGTGGGCCTGATCCGGGATCTGGGCACGGCGATTGGCGACGCGACGGCCAGCGCGGCCAAGCGGTTGAGCGGCGTGAAGGGCGCCCGGAGCCGCACGATCATCCTGCTCACCGACGGCGACAACAACGCCGGCGCGATTGATCCCGTGCCGGCGGCGCAACTGGCGGCGGCGCTGGGCGCCAAGGTCTATACGATTGGCATCGGGATTGAGCAGCCCTGCTCGCTGCCGCAGTTCAATCCGGCCACGGGCAAACTGGTGCTGGACGCGCAGGGCAACGTGATTCCGACGATGATCCTGCAGCCGGCCAATTACAGCGTGCTGGAAAAAATGTCATCGCTGTCGCACGCCAAATTTTACCGGGCGACCAACCGGGAGGAATTGCAGAGCATTTACGCGGACATAGACCGGCTGGAAAAGACGGAAGTAAAGCTGCGGCGCTACCTGGTCTATACGCCGTTGTTCCAGTGGTTTTTGCTGCCGGCGTTCGGGCTGCTGGCCGTGGAACAGCTTTTGGCGAACACCCGGTTCCGCCGCGTGCCATGATGACCTATTTCGCCCATCCCCATTTTGCCGAACCGCACTGGCTGTGGCTGGCGGCGGCCGCGCCGGTGCTGCTGCTGGGGCTGCAACGGTACGCGGCGGGGGCGCGGCGGCGGCAGTTGGGGCGCCTCGCCACGCCGGAATTTGTCGCGGCGCTGACGCGTTCGCACAGTCCGGTCCGGCGGACGGCCAAGGAGGTGCTGCTGTTGCTGGCGGTGGCGGCGCTGGGGGTGGCGCTGGCGCGTCCGCAATGGGGCGAACAGGGTGTGGCGGAAGAGGAACTGACCGGCGAGGATCTCATGTTCGTGCTGGATTGCTCACGCAGCATGTGGTCCACGGACGTGGCGCCCAACCGCATTGAACGCGCGCGACTGGGGTTGCTGGACTTCATCCATCACCGGCCCGGCGGCCGGGTGGGGCTGGTGGCCTTCAGCGGCGAGGCGTTCCTGCAATGTCCGCTGACGTTTGATTACGGGGCATTCGAGGAGTCGCTGCTGGCGGTGGATGACAAAACCATCGCCGTGCCGGGCACGGACATCGGGCTGGCGCTGGACGAAGCGGTGAAGGCGATGGAAAAGGACAGCCGCCGCAAGGTGGTGGTGCTGCTGACCGACGGGGAGGATTTGGAGCGCGGGGGCGTGGACAAGGCGGCGGAACTGGGCAAACAGGGCGTGGTGATTTACGCCCTCGGGGTGGGCACGCCCGGCGGGTCGCAAATCAAGTACCTCAACGACCGCGGCCAGCCGGAACTGGTGCGTGACAAGGACGGCGCGGCGGTGACCAGCCGGCTGGACGAGACGACGCTGCGGCAGATCGCGCAGGCGACGAGGGGGGAATATTTCCCGCTGGGCCCGTTTGGCGAAGGGCTGGGCCGGGTGCAGACTTCGCTGACATTGCAGGCGGCCCGGGCGGCGGCGGCCCGGGAAGAGAAACTGGGGGTGGACCGGTTCCACTTCCCGATCGCGCTGGCGCTGGGCTGGCTGGTCGCGGAATCTCTGATCAGCACCCGCAGGCGAACGGCGGCGGCGGCAACCGCAAGCCCGGATGCATTGGGGAGAAAGGAACCATCATGAAACCGACCGTGTGGTTATACGTTTTCGGCGGGCGGTCTGGTCTGGCGGCCATGTTATGCGCCCTGACCCTCGCGGAGTTGCGGGCGGAAGAGCCGGCGCAACCGGCGGCCCCGGAAACATCGCCGGGGCAGTTTAACGCGGGCACGCGGCAACTGCGGGACGGGAAACTGGCGGCGGCGGAGGCGCTGTTGCAAAACGCGGTGGCCGGCCAAGACGCCCGGGTGCAACCCCGGGCGCTCTATAATCTGGGCTGGACGCGGGTGGCGGAAGGGGCGGAGATTTTGAAGGAGGGGAAGGACGCCAAAGGCCGGGCGACCGTAACCCACGCGAACAACCTGACCGCCGCCGCCGGAGAGGCGGTCCGGCAGATAGACGAGGCCCTGAGCAGCGCCAACGAACAACAGATGGTGGCGGCCTATCTGCGCGGCGGGGGAGTCCACCGGGAAATCAACGCCGCCACCAAGGCGGTGCGCCAGGCGCTGGCGGCGCAACAGCAGACGCTGGCCAAGTGGCAGCGGGCGGCGGGGGATTTCCGAAGCGCGGCGGAATTGTCGGGCGCGGATGCCGACGCCACGTACAACGCCGAGGCCACCGAACGGGCCATCGCAGCGCTGATTGACAAGCTGACCCAGTTGCAGCAGGCGGCCGCGCGCATGGCCGCCGCCGGCAAGGAACTGGGGGAGAAGTTGCAGGAGTTGAAGGGGAAGATCCCGGCACCGGACATGCCGCCGGGGGCGCCGGGGGATGACGCGGAGGATGAAAACCTGCCGGGTTTGCAACCGGGGCAGCAGGAGGGCGCGACGAAGACCGGGGACGAAATGAAGATTTCGCCCGGCGAGGCGGAACAGATGTTGAACGGCTATAAATTGGGCGGAGACCACCCGCTGCGGTGGGGGGATGAAGGGAAGAAGAAGCCCAGCAATCAAACAGGCAAAAACTGGTGAACCACAGACGCACATGGACAGGCTGGCTGGCCGGACTGGCCGCGCTGGCGGCGGCGGCCCCGGCCGGCGCGCAATCATTTGACACGATGCCGCCGGAGCAATTGATGCAACTGATGCTGGCGGCCCCGCGGCTGGCCGTTGGCCTGCCCGTCAATCCCACGGCCGCCTTTGATCCGCCGGTGATCGCCCCGGGCGGCAAGGCCGTATATCGCGTGTGGTTGCACACCCTGGATGAAGCCATCACCCGATGGCCGGACAAAATGCCCGTGCCGCCCCGGTTGGAGTTCACCCGGGGCGCGGAAGGCATGGCCATGAGCATGGCCGGCGGCAAGATGGAACCGCTGACGGTGATCAATTACCACGCCACCGCCACCCAGCCCGGGGAGTATGTCATCCCCGCCTACGAAGTGGAGGTTTATGGCAAACCCATCACCATCCCGGAGGCCCGTTTGCAGGTGCAGGCGGGCAACCCCGCCCTGCCGTCCGCCCGCGAGTTGTTGCTGGAGCCCGCCAAGACGAATGTCTATGTGGGGGAATCCGTCCGCATCCGGGTGTTGAATCTCGCGGGGGATAACCGGGTGGTGCCCATGATGTCGGAGCTGCACCTCAACGGCGACGGCTTCATCACAGGCAAGGCGGATGTGCGCCAGCAAATCACCCCGGTGCGGCGGCCCGACGGCCAGGAAGTGCCGGCGTTCATCTACGACACCAGCCTCACGCCATTTGCGCGGGGGCCGCTGAAAATCTCCGCGCAGGGATTCACCTCCGGCAATTCGTTCGGTGGCGGGCAAGTGGTGATCCGGGGCGGGGTGACCATTCCGGGCGGACCGCCGGAATACGCGCTGCTCGAATCGGAACCGTGCACCCTCAATGTCAAACCCGTGCCGCTGGAGGGCCGGCTGCCGGGGTTCAACGGGGCGATTGGCAAATTTACCCGGGACAACCCGCAACTCTCGGCGGGCGGCGTGACGGCGGGCAACCCGGTCAAACTGTCGGTCACCTTTCACAGCGGGGACGCCATCGCGCATCTGGCGATGCCGGCGGCCCCGGCCACGCCGGCCTGGGCGTCGTATGTCACCACGCCGCCGGCCCCGTCCGGGAACAGCGTCACCTTCACCTATACCTTGATCCCGCAAACGGACCAGACCGCCGCGACGCCGGAAATCCCCTTCAGCTATTTTGACCCGGACTTGGGCCGGTACGTGGACCTGTCCATTCCCGCCCAGCCCGTCAAAGTGCTGCCCGGGGCCGGGCCGGCGAACCCGCCCGCCTCGGCCGGCGCGCGCGCAGCGGCGGCACCGGAGAAAAAGCTCTCGTTGAGTGCGCTGGCGCCCGGGCCGGGGCGGACGGCCGCCACGCTGCGACCGTTGCAGGAGCGCGGCTGGTTTTATGGGGTGGAGCTGGGGCCGCTGGCCGCTTTGTTCGGCTGGTGGCTGGCGGGCCGCCGGCAACAATATCTGGAACAACATCCGGAGCTGATGCGACGGCGGCAGGCACGCCGGGCGATGCGGCGGGAATGGCGGAACGTGAGACAAGCTGCACAGGCCGGGGATGCGCGGGGCTTTGCCATGAGCGCGGTCCGGGCCATCCGGCTGGCCTGCGCGCCCCATTTTCCGGCTGAACCCCGGGCGCTGGTGTGCGGTGATATCCTGCAACAACTGCCGGTGGCGGAGCGGACCGGGGAAAACGGCGAAGTGGTGTGCCGGCTGTTCCGGGCGGTGGACGCGCTGGATTTTGCCGGCACGCCCGGGGAAGTGGCGGACCTGCTGGCCTGGCAGCCCCAACTTGACCGGTTGCTCGCCCGATTGGAGGCGCAGTTATGAGCATGATTTCCACCCGCCAACGTTTTTCACCAAGATTTTGGGCAGGTCTGGCATTCATTTTAATGTTGGCGGCGCAAACCGTTCCGGCCGGCGAGCCCCCGCCGGTAGAGCAACAATTTCAGGCGGGCATCGCCGCGTATCGGGCGGATGATTTCAGCCGGGCGGCGGCGGCCTTCCAAGCCTCAGCCGATGCCAAACCGGCGGCGGGCACCTTTCTGAATCTGGGCAACGCGGAGTGGCAGCGGGGCCGCCCCGGGCCGGCGATCCTGGCCTGGGAACAGGCGCTCTGGCTGTGGCCGGCGGGCCCGGCCGCCGCGAACAATCTGCGCTATGCGCGTGCGCTCGGGCAAATTGAAGCGCCGGAGCTGGCCTGGTACGAGGTGGTCTCCGCCTGGCTGCCCTCAGGTTGGTGGGCGGTGCTCACGGCATGCAGCCTGTGGCTGGTGGCGGACCTCCTGCTGCTGCCCGGGATCTTCCGCCGCCGCCGGACCGGCTGGCATCAGGCCCTGGCCACGCTCGGCCTGACCCTGCTGTTGTTGAGCCTGCCCGCGCACATCGGCTGGCACACACGGTCCCGGATCGGCTTTGTGCTGGAGCCGGACACGCCGCTGCGGCTCACCCCCACGGAGACGGCCCAGGAGGTCACGCGCGTGGGGGCGGGGGAGCCGGGCCGATGCGAACGTATATTTGGAAATTACTGTTACATCCGCTTCCGCAACACCGCCGGCTGGCTGCCGCGGGAGGAGTTCGGGCTGGTGGCGGGGAGATGACTACAACCGCGAGATGAGCAGTTCGCGCTGGTAGATCATCTCCTTGGGCAGGTGCTCGTGGAGCTTGAAGAACAGCTCCTCCTGCAACAGAATTTCGCGGAGCCATTCCTCCCGGTCAATTTTCTGCACGTCGTCAAATTCCTTTTCCCCGAAGCCCGGCAGGCCGTCGGTGTTGAAGTCCTTGAACCGGGGCGCCCAGCCAACGGCAATTTCCTTGGCGGCCACCCGGCCCGCGCAACGCTGGAACACCCAATGGAGGACGCGCATGTTGTCGCTGAAACCCGGCCAGAGAAATTTGCCGGCCGCGTCTTTGCGAAACCAGTTGACGGTGAAAATGAGCGGCGGGTGCTTGATGAGCTTGCGCATGTTGAGCCAGTGCTGGAAGTAGAGGCCCATGTTGTAACCGCAAAAGGGCAGCATGGCCATGGGATCCCGGCGGACCTGGCCGGCCAGGCCGACGGCGGCGGCGGTGGTCTCCGAACCCATGGTCGCCCCGAGATAAATGCCGTGGCACCAATTGAAGGCCTGCGCCACCAAGGGCATGGTGGTGGCGCGCCGTCCGCCAAACAGGATGGCACTGATGGGCACGCCGTGCGGGTCGTTGACTTCGGTCGCCAGCACCGGATTGTTGACCATGGGGGCGGTGAACCGGCTGTTCGGATGCGCGGCCTTTTCGGCGGAGGCAGGCGTCCAAGGCTTGCCCTTCCAGTCCAGACATTCGAGCGGCGCGGGATCATCATGACCCTCCCACCAAACTGTGCCATCGGGCTTCAGGGCCACGTTGGTGTAAATGGTGTCACGCGCGATGGTGGCCATCGCGTTGGGATTGGTCTTGCGGTTGGTGCCCGGGGCCACGCCAAAATAGCCATTCTCCGGATTGATGGCATAGAGCCGGCCATCCGGTCCGGGTTTCATCCAGACAATGTCATCGCCCAAGGTGGTGATTTTCCAGCCGTGGAACTGGGGCGGCGGGATGAGCATGGCGAAATTCGTCTTGCCGCAGGCGCTGGGGAAGGCGGCGGCGACATAGCGCTTCTCCCCGGCAGGCGACTCCACACACAGCAGGAGCATGTGTTCGGCCAGCCAATCCTCGTCGCGGCCGAGGCAACTGCCCATCCGCAGGGCGAGACATTTTTTGCCCAACAGCACGTTGCCGCCATAACCGGAGCCGACGGAGATGATCTTGTTGTCCTGCGGGAAATGGGCGATATAACGGCGCTCGGGATTGAGATCCAGCATCGAATGGATGCCCCGGTTGAAATCGTCGCTGTCGCCGAGTTGCTCCAAGGCGACCTGGCCGATCCGCGCCATGATGCGCATGTTCAGGACGACGTAAATGGAATCCGTCAGCTCAACCCCGACCTTGGTCATGGGTGATCCGGGCGGCCCCATGAGATAGGGGATGACAAACATCGTCCGGCCGCGCATGGAATTGGCGAGCAACCCGTTCAGCTTGGCATACATTTCCCGGGGTGCCGCCCAGTTGTTGGTCGGTCCGGCGTCCTCCCGGCTGGCGGTGCAGATGAAGGTGCACTGCTCCACCCGCGCCACGTCATTGGGATTGGACCGGTGGTAGTAGCAGCCCGGCAGCTTTTGCTGGTTGAGTTGAATCAGCACGCCCTGCGCCACCGCCTGGGCGGTGAGATAATCTTTTTCCGCCTCCGAACCGTCACACCAAAAAATCTGGTCGGGCTTGGCCAGAGCGGCGGTCTCATCCACCCACTTGGACAACCAAGGGTTTTGCGGCCGGCGACCGCCCAAATCTTTGGGGGTGTTTTTAAGCACAGAGGCAATGTTACTCATGCGGGCATGCTAAGGAATTATCCGAGATTTACAAGCCATAGGCTTGCAAAATTCCAATCATAATTTGCCATAGACCGGCCCGCCATAGACCGGCCAGGTTGGGCAGGAGAAGCGGTGCGCCCAAGGCCACAGGCGGGGTATTCATCCGTCCCGGAACCCGCTTCGAAAATGTCGCTATATTGAGTCATTTGGTCGTTTTTCCATCCACCCATGCCCCCTCAGCGTCGCGGGGTTAAATGCCACCGGGATTCCCCTGCCAACGGTTTGACTGGGCCGGACTCAACCGGACGGGCTTGGATTCAGGCCAAGCCGCCGGACACGCCGAAGGAGCACTCCCTTTTTTAGCGCATCGCGGCCGGGGTGCGGCGGTGTATGACCAAAAGCGCCAACAAAAACCTGCTTCTACGGATGCCGCCCCGCCCCGAACCCGCCCTCAAGCCGCAACGCGCGATGTCAGCGAAAAAAACATAAGCAACCGCAAACAACGAACATCCTTTGGGGTGCCCCCTGCCAGACGCCGCGCGGACCATGGCGAGAGCATGAGGCTTATTTGGTTTGGGTGTCCGTGGTGGTGGTGGTGGTGGTGGGACTATGATACGTGGTGCTTTGATCCGTCGTGGTGGTGCTGCTGCTGGTCTTGGGCGCGTCACTGGCGCAAGCGGACAAAGACACGAGGGCGGCGACGGCGAGGCACTGGACAATGAAGTTTTTCATATTTGGGATTCTTGTTTGGTTTCTTAATTTACTTCGTGAAACTATACCACCAACTGGTCCCGCACCACGGGGTGTTACCCTATCAGTAGTCTGATAAAACAAAACGCAGGCTCGACGAAGGCGGGTGGATGGCTTAAATATGCCGGCCATGAGCGCACCACCGCATCTGTTTGAACCGTTGACCCTCAAATCCATTACGTTGCGCAACCGTATAGGGATGTCGCCCATGTGCCAGTATTCCTCCGTGGACGGCGTGGCGACGGACTGGCATCTGGTGCATCTGGGCGCGCGGGCGGTGGGCGGGGCGGGACTGGTCATTGCCGAGGCCACGGCGGTGGCGCCGGAAGGCCGCATCACGCCCGGCTGCGCGGGGATTTGGGCGGAGCAACATGTTGAACCCCTGGCCCGCGTCAACCGCTTTGTGAAACAGAACGGCGCCGTGCCGGGCATCCAGATCGCCCATGCCGGCCGCAAAGCCTCCGCCGCGCGCCCGTGGGAAGGCGACGCCCAGCTTGCGGATGACGCCGGCGGCTGGCCGACCATGGCCCCCAGCGCGCTGGCATTCGGGGCCGCGCTGACCAAAGTGCCCCGGGCCATGACCGAAGCCGACCTGCTGCGGGTGCGAACCGAATTTGCGGCCGCGGCCGGGCGCTCGCTCGCCGCCGGTTACGAATGGCTGGAAATTCACGCGGCCCACGGTTACCTCCTCCAGGAATTCCTCTCCCCGCTGTCCAACCGGCGCACCGACCGTTACGGCGGCGGCTTTGACAACCGTATTCGTTTGCTGTTGGAAACCATTCAAGCCGTGCGCGCCGTCTGGCCGGAACGCCTGCCGCTCACCGTGCGGATAAGCTGCACCGAATGGGTGCCGGACGGCTGGGACATGGAACAAAGCGTTGAACTCGCCCGGCGGCTGAAAGCGGAGGGCGTGGATTTGATTGACTGCAGGTCCGGCGGCAATGTCCCGGGCGCGAAGATTCCGTCCGGCCCCGGTTATCAGGCGCCCTTCGCCGAACGCATACGGCGGGAAGCCGGTCTCGCCACGGCGGCGGTCGGCTGGATCACCGCCCCGGCGCAGGCCAACAACATCATCGCCACGGGCCAGGCGGACATCGTGCTGCTGGGCCGGGAATTTTTGCGGGACGCCTACTGGCCCGCCCACGCGCAAAAGACCCTCGGAACGCCGGGCGTGTTGCCGCCGCCCGTGCAATATGCGCGGGCGTGGTAGCGGCGGGGAACCCTGGTATAACTGAGCGCCTTGGTCGCGGTGAGGCCGATGCCGGGCACAGCCCCGGGCCCGAGGGAGCCGCGTCAGGTTCACCGCCGAAAGATCAAGGCAGTTGCACGACGCGATAAAAACGCATGGGGGACGCGGTGAGGACATCCGTGGCGGTCATGGTTGGGCTGGCGGCGGCGGGGAAGTTCGTCAAAATGCCCCATGCGTTTTGCGCCAAATTGGTGGTGGATTGGAGTTGATAGAGCCGGCCCGCCTGCGCGGTCCAGCCAAAGCTGATCGTGCCGTTGGCCAGCGTCACGCTTTGAAGCTGGAACGGCGGGGGCGCCAAAACGGTCAGCACCGCCACGAAACTGGTGGCCGCGCCGTAAACGTTGGTCACCAGGCAACTGAACTGGTTGCCGGAGTCGCCCAATTGGACGTTGTTGGTCGTATAACAGGAATTGGTGGCGCCGGCGATGGCCGCGCCATTGCGCTGCCAGAAATACGCCCGGGGCGCGCTCCCGGTGGCACCCACGTTGAAGCCGGCGGTTCCGCCCACGGGCACGGTCAGGCTGGCCGGCTGGGTGACAATGGCGGGCGGCGTCGGCGGAGCCATTACGCGGAAGATCACGCCGTCACCGCTGGCGGAGTTCCCATTGTAACCCGCGCCGCCAGCGGAGGTGGTGCCGTAGAAAATCCCGTCCGGTCCTTCCACCAAGGCCGCCTGAGGCTGGGCGCCATTGTTACCGGAAAATGAGAAGAGGTTGGTCAAAATGCCGGCCGGGGTGATTTCGAACACGGCACCCGAACCACCGATTCCGCCGTAAACGAACGTGCCATAAAAATTCCCGTCGGCACCCTGCGCCAACCCGGCTCCCGGATTTGCCCCGTTGTTGTATCCGAAATCAGCAAGCGTGGTCACCTGACCGGAGGGGGACATTTGGAACATGGTGCCGTCAGAATACATTCCGCCATACGCGGTCGTGCCATAGAAGTTCCCGTCCTGGCCCTGCACCAGCCCCGCCTCGGGATTCCAGCCGGTATCGTGATTGAAGGAAAACAGCGAGGTCAGCACACCATTGGTGGTGACTTCGTACACCGTTCCGGAGTTATTAGTGCCACCGGACGCGGTTGTGCCATAGAAATTGCCGTTCGTACCCTGCACCAGTCCGACCATGGGATAGGCCCCATCGATATTATTGAACGAAACCAGGATGGTCAGGATGCCGTCGGGGGAGATTTGGAAAACCGTGCCATAATTACCGACTCCGCCATAGGTGGTTGTGCCATAAAAGTTACCGTCCGTTCCCAGCACCAGCCCCGCCGCCGGACTCATCCCGCTGTAATCACCGAAGTAATTGAAAACAGCCAGCGTTGTCACCTGGCCGTTGGGAGTCAATTTAAACACAGTCCCCGCATCGTAGTCGCCGCCGTTCGCGGTCGTGCCATACAAGTTGCCATCCGGGCCCAGCGCCAGGCCGGCGAGGGGATAAGCCCCATCGTCATAACCGAACGAAAACAGGGTCGTCAACCCGCCATTGGTGGTGAGGCTGAAGAGGGTGCCGTAACCGCCGTTGGTGCCGCCATATTTCGTGGTGCCGTAATAAATGCCGTTGGTTCCTGCCACCAAGCCGGCCACAGCCCCGCCGCCGTCGAAGCCGCTGAACGAAAACACCGGCCCCGGGACGTTATTCGACAGCACTGTCAGCACCGCATTTGAACTGAGAGCGACACCGGCCGTGTTGCTGACCAGGCAACTGAACTGGCTGCCGGAGTCCGCCACCTGCACGTTGCCGACCGTATAGCTGGACTGCGTGGCCCCGGCAATCGGCAACCCGTTCCGCCGCCAGAAATAACCAGGCCTGGCGGCGGCATCCGTTTGAATACTGAAAGTGGCCGTCCCACCGACGGGGACGGTCCGGCTCACGGGCTGGGCAACCACCGCCGGCGCCGCCTGGCCCGGGTTGGGTGCGAGCAAGAAGGCCATCACGGTACCATCGCCGCTGGCGTGGGAGCCGTCATAGCCAAAACCGCCGGCGGCGGCCGTGCCATACAAATTGCCATCCAGGCCCGGCAACAACACCGCCTGCGGCGAGGCGCCGTTGGCCCCCGTAAAAGAGAGAATGGTGGTCAGCGTTCCGTCGCCGGCCAGGCGGAACAAAGTCCCAGCGTCGTCATCGCCACCCCGGGTGGTGGTGCCATAGAGGTTGCCGTTTGGATCCGGCACCAGCCCGGCCATGGGATAAGCCCCATTGGGGCCGTTGAAGGAAACCAAGGTCGTCAACAGGCCGTTGGTGGTCAGTCGGAACACGGTGCCAGCCGAACCGAGGCCGCCGCATGCAGTTGTGCCATACAAGCTGCCATTGGTCCCCAGGACCAGCCCGGCCGAGGGTTGCTCCCCAATCTCCACATCAAAGGAAACCAGGGTGGTTAACACACCGTTGGTAGTCAGACTGAACACGGTGCCCTGGTTGAGGGCTCCCCCGAATTCGGTCGTGCCATAAAACGTGCCGTCACCGCCCTGCACCAGCCCGGCCGCAGGATAAGCCCCGTTGGTCATATTGAATAGAACCAAAGTCGTTAACACGCCGCTGGGGGTCAAACTGAACACCCCGCCATCACCTTGCGGTCCGCCATACGCGGTCGTCCCATAGAAGTTGCCGTCCGGACCCTGAATGAGCCCGGCCGTGGGATACGCCCCGTTCGCAAAAAAATCCAAGGAAGCCAAACTGGTGAGGATGCCGTTGGTGGTGATTTTGAACACAGTGCCGGTGCCCCCCGGGCCGCCGTACTCGGTCGTGCCATACAGGTTGCCATCCAGGCCTGGCACCAGTCCGGCGGCAGGACTGGCTCCATTGCCGTAATCAAAGGAAACCAGGGTGGTCAGGGTGCCATTGGTGGTGATTTTGAAAACGGTGCCATAGCCATTGACTCCGCCATACGCGGTCGTTCCATAGAAGCTGCCATCGGCCGTCTGCACCAGCCCGCCCTGCGGCGACCCGCCGTCCGGGCCGGTGAACACATAAAGGGAGCCGCCGACGGTCAGCCCGGCGGTGGAACTAAGCACCAAACCGTAGGTGTTGCTCACCAGACAACTGAACTGGCCGCCCGCATCCGCCGCCACGTCGTCATCCGTGTAACTGGGTTGGGTCGCCCCGACAATGGGGCTGCCATTGCGCAGCCAGCAGTAAGCCAATGGTGCGTTGCCGTCGGCCACCACAGTAAAGGTGGCGCTGCCGCCGGGGGAAACGGCCTGGCTGGCGGGTTGAACGACAATCACGGGCGGACTGGCCACGTTGGTGTAACCGGTCACCAGCACATCGTCCAAGCCCAAATAGCCGGGGTCATCCCGCAAACCCAATTGCAACCCCGTGCCGGTTCCGGGGGTGGTGACCAAAAACTGCAGGTTCGTCCACCCCAACGCCGGCAGATTGGCCGAATCAAAGAGTACGTTCCCATTCCACCGGACGCTGAATTCATTGGGCGCCGCGCCGTCCGGACTGTCCAGCCAGACGGAAATCAGATAGGCGGCGCCGGGCGCCGTCGGCAGCGTTTGGGACAGATAGCCCGGGGAACCGCTTGGCCCGCATTGCGCCCCGTAGGCACCTGAATCCACCGCGAGGGCATTCGTCGTCACCAGCATCAGGTTGGTGTTGCCGGACCGGGTCCAGCCGGAAAAATCCCCCGTTTCAAATCCGCCGTTTTGCACCAATTGTCCACCCCCGGGTGAGTAGATGATCAGCCCCGCGCCCGCGCTGGTGACCGCCCCAAAGGCGTTGCTGACGATGACCGAATAAACGCCGGCATCGGCCACCGCGGCACCGCTGACAGTCAAGGTGCTGGTGGCCGAGCCGGACAGGTGGCCACCCTCGGTCAAGGCAACGCCATTTTTTTGCCACTGGTAGTTCAAGCCGGTCCCCGTGGCCGCCACGCTGAAGGCGGCCGAACCGCCGACCAAAATGGCCTGATTGGTGGGTTGCCCGGAGATGACGACCGGCTGGTTGGCCACTTGCAGGATAAATTGGCGGGCTTGCCCGACGCCGTCGTTGAGGTTGGTAAACCAGAGAGTGACGGCATATTTCCCCACCGGCAGGTTGGCGGCTGCCGAATTCAGACCAATGGCCAGACTGGCGAATCCGGCGGGCTTGAGTTGGCCGCTGTTGGCGGATGCGCTGAGCCACGCGGGGAGGCCGGCCAGGGACCAGTTCAAAACCCCGGCCCCGGTGTTCTTCAAGGAATAAGTTTGTGACGACGGGGTGAACGGGCCGCCCGGCGGACCGTCGGCGGCAAAACCCAGTCCCGGACTGATGAGCAGGGCGTCGGCTGGCGCGACGAGGGCGTTGACCAGATTGCTCCCGTTGGGCGTACCCCAACCGGTGCAGAGATCGTAGCCGGGAGCCGCCAGAAACTTGCCCGGCACGGAGAACGGCGTCACGTTGCTCCCCGTCATGATATCGTGCAGTCCCAGGGTGTAACCAGCCTCCCGGCCCAAGGCGTAAATCGTCGGATTGGCAAAGCCGATCGGCGGACGGCCATTGGCCGCCGCCTGCTGGTTGACGAGCGCCATAAACCCCGCCCATAATGGCGCGGCACAACTGGTGCCGCCCACGTCATTGTCCCGTCCGTCAGCCCGGACATATACATTGTCCGCCGTCAGCGCGACATCAGGGGTGTTGCGCATGGTCGTCGAACCGCCGTTGGCGGTCAGGTTGAGGCCCACCTGCCAGCTCGGAATGGGATAGTAGGTGCTGACACCGCCACCGCTGGCATCGCCATTACCCCAATTCCAAACGGTTTCCGACACCCATGTGCCCCCCGGCCCGTCAGTTGTCAAAGTGGTTCCTCCTACCTGGGTGATGTAGGGGGAGTCGCCAGGAAAATCAATCGGCCCCAGATAGGCGCCGGTGTCGCCCGAGGCGTTGAAGAACGACTGGCCTTGCGCCGCCATCTGCTCCCAAATCTGGTCCGCCACCGGGTCCGGGCCGCCCCCGCCGATATACCAGGAACAACTGAGCTGCCGGGCTTGATCGTCCGTCGCCATGCGGTTGAGGATGTCGTGCCAGTCGCCCCCCGGACCGGCTTCATAAACCATCACCTGGGACAAGCCCGGGGCCATGGCAATCGCCACTTCGATGTCCAGTGACACTTCCACTTCGCCGCCATCTCCGGTGAGCAGGCCATTGAATCCATCCAGCAGCACATTTGTCAAGGTGACGCTCGGCAGGCTGGCATTGCTTTCGTAGTAGGTGATGTCGGCGGCGGTGTAGCCGTCAAACTCCAGCAAGCCCACGGTTTGTCCCGCACCCGTGAGCGGCACCCCCGGAGCATAAGCGGCCCGGAAGTCGCTGCCCATGTAGGTGCCGGCGGGCCCGGAGCCGGCATTGGGGGTTGAGTGCGGGGCATTGGCCAGCAGACGCGGCTGCGGCCGGGAATAATTATCCAGGCCGCTGATGTGCAGCACCGGCGTCGCCAGGTCCAGGGAGGGATCCGCATCGGGCGCATAAAACAGACGTTGGTCCTGCGGATGAGCATAGGTCCGCAAGGTGACATGGAACGCCCGTTCGATATTCGACACCGACCCGGAGACGTCCAGCAACAGGCGGTTGGGATGGGTGGCGGTCACCTTCAGCCCGTTGGTGCCGGCGAACTCCAGGAGCGACTGATAATCCTCCCGGGACGGACCGAACGACTCCGCAAACTGCGCCGGGGTCAGGTAATGATGATAATCCGGGCTGGCCGGGTCGTACATTTTTTGCAGCAGGTTGGTCAGGGCCGCTTGGTTGCGCAAGGGCAGCCCGATGGCGAACCGCAACTCCCGCGCCGCCTCGGGCCGGCCCACCGGGGTCAGGTGGGCGATGGCGGCGGGGACATGGCCCGGCAACGTCCTGGCCCGGACCGGTTGGGCGGACACCGCGAACCGGAGACAACACAACAGGCCGATGACCAGACCGGTCTTGATGAAGCCGGCCGGCCGGGCCTCCCACCGGCCACGGAGCGGAGGTCCAACCGGAATGATGGAACGAGACCCAGGCCGAAGCAGTTGCATATAAACCCTTGATTGGTGGTTGATCTTTTAATTGGAAACCCTTGGTTGTTGCGGCGGCACCCCGGTTCATCATGAACTCACGGTCCGATTCGCCATACAAAAACGACGGTTCAATTGCTATTACGAATAATAATGACTTGACGTTTTTGCCAAGTCAAACAGTTTCTTTAATAATCACGGCCGCCTTGCCATAGCGACGATCGGGATAAAGCGAAGAGCACCCCCTAATATCGTCCGTCTGTCAACCCGGCGGCCGCAAAAAAAATCAAATTAATTCCTTGAGAAAATCCTGAAAACGACGAAAGGTAAGGCAGAGCAAGTGAAAATCAGAATTGATCTTTGACCGTAAAAAATAATTTCCCTGCCCTGTTCGTGATGCGTACAGTCCTTGAACCGTAAATAATACGATCACCGGAGCCATTTTGCGGTTGTGGCCGACATGCCTTCACTGGAAGTCGAAAGCAGCCGAATGGGTTCCACATGTTGCATAACATGTTCAAAGGATCGAGTCGCACACGGCAAGGGCGGGGTTTGAATATTCCCCGGGGCTTTCCCCGCAGGCACCTGCGTGGGCAACCGACGGGAGGATGCAAACACGCAACCAACCCGCCCGCCGCCCGGCGGGCTTTTTTCTTTTGGGCAACGAAGCGGCCGGTGCTAAGCTCCCTGCATGGCGCGCGATGATTTGTTTGGCCCCCCGGCGGAATCCGGGCCGGAACGCCCCCCGGCGGCGGCGGACCGGCGCCAGGCCCCGCTCGCGGCGCGGATGCGTCCGCGTTCGCTGGCGGAGTACGCCGGCCAGCAGCACATCCTCGGCCCCGGCCAGTTGCTGCGCCGGGCCATTGAGGCCGACCGCATCGAATCGCTGCTGTTTTACGGGCCGCCGGGCACGGGCAAAACCTCCCTGGCCCAGATCATCGCCCGCCAGACCCGGTGCAAATTTGAGCGGCTGAGCGGGGTGGAATCGAATGTGGCCGACCTGCGGCGGGTGCTGGCGGCCGCGCACAACCGGTTGGAAAACACCGGCGCCCGCACCATTCTCTTCATTGACGAAATCCACCGCTTCAACAAGGCGCAGCAGGATGTGCTGCTCCCCGATGTGGAGAGCGGCGTCATCCGGCTCATCGGGGCGACCACGCACAACCCGTTTTTTTTCGTCAACGCCCCGCTGGTGTCCCGCTCGCAAATCTTTGAACTGCAGCCGCTGGGGGAGGCGGAGTTGCTGGCCCTGCTCCGGCGCGCGCTGGCCGATGACGAACGCGGCCTGGGGTACCTGAAAATCAACGTCCACGAGGACGCCCTGGGGCATCTGGCCAGGCTGTCCGACGGCGACGCCCGCAAAGCCTTGAACTCGCTGGAGGTGGCCGTGCTCACCACCCCGCCGGGGGCGGACGGCATCATCGTGGTGGAACTCGCCACCGCCGAACAAAGCATCCAGAAAAAAGCGGTGGTCTATGACGGGGACGGTGACGCGCATTACGACACCATTTCCGCCTTCATCAAATCCATGCGCGGAAGTGATCCGGACGCCGCGCTGTACTGGCTGGCGAAAATGATCCACGCCGGGGAGGATCCGCGGTTCATCACGCGCCGGATCATGATTTGCGCGGCCGAGGATGTGGGGCTGGCCGACCCGATGGCGCTGGTCCTGGCGGCGGCGGCGCATCAGACGGCGGAATTTGTCGGCTGGCCGGAGGCGCGCATCCCGATTGCGGAGGCGGCGATCTACATCGCCACCGCGCACAAAAGCAACAGCGCCATCCTGGCCATTGACGCCGCGCTGACGGATGTGCGGTCCGGGCGCACGCTGGCCGTCCCGGAACATCTGCGCGACGCCCATTACGCCGGCGCGGAACGGCTGGGCCACGGACAGGGTTACCAATATGCCCATGAGAGCGCGGGACACTTCGTGGCGCAGGATTATCTGGGCGCGGCCCGGCGCTATTACGAACCCAGCGCGCAGGGGATGGAAAAGAAGATCAAGGAACGGCTGGAACAATGGCGGGCGGAATTTGCCAAAGCCCGAGAAGGGAACAAACCGTGAATCCGCAGGCGGCCAAGGCGGATTGCCGGCGCGAACTCCGCGCCCGATGGCAGCACCTGTCCGACGGGCAACGCGCCGCCGGGGCGGGGCTGATTTGCCGGCGGGTGGGGGAACAGGATTTCTGGAAGCAGGCGCAGACCGTGCTTCTCTTCGCGCCGCTGCCGGATGAGGTGAACATCTGGCCGCTGCTGGAAACCGCCCTGGCCGAAGGGAAAGTCCTCACCTTGCCCCGCTTTGATCCCATTAAGAAATTCTACACGGCGGCGCAAGTGGCGGAGTTGCAACGGGATTTGGTCGCCGGGATTTATGGCATCCGCGAACCCGCGGCGCATTGCAGCGAAATTCCCCTGCTGGACATTTATTTGGCGCTGGTTCCGGGCGTGGGTTTTGATGCGCACGGGAACCGGCTGGGGCGGGGCCGGGGGTTTTACGACCGGTTGCTGGCGGACTTTGGCGGGATCAAGTGCGGCCTCGCCCTGGATGAACAAATCGCGGAGGCGATGCCGACGGAGGAACAAGATGTGCGGATGGATGTGGTTTTGACCCCGACGCAGCGGATTGGAGGGTTACTGTTGGGTCTCAAGAATGCTTGACGGGTGATGTGGTCGCCACGCAGTTGAAGCCCGGCCATTGATGCATCCTCCGGCAAGCCGTGTGAAACCGTGGTTGCCCGGGAAAGCGGATCGAAGGGAAACGGCCTTACTTGTGCTGTCCGTTGTCCAGCGGCAGGGTGCTGTTATAACCGGTGGGCGCATCCCAAGGACGGACGGAGATGTTCTCCGGGTCATCCGTCTGGCAGCCGCTGACACTCAGCCAGACCATGCCAGCAGCGAGCAGCAGAAGGAATCTGACAATGAAGGCGTTCACGTCAGGAAGCGGGGGACGGATGGGCCGGACTGACGTGGTCGCCTTCCACCACCGGGCCGAAATTCCAGCCGGGAACCACGTTGGCAATGCTGCGGTCTTTTTCCACGGACCGGACAACCACTTTGGACACCAGCTTGCCGTCGCGGCTGACCAGGAGTTCACCATTTTGAATCACACCCTGATCTTCGCCCACGTCCACCACCACAAACTGCCACTTGGGATCCACCACCATGACGGTGCCCTGGATATCCGCGCGCAACTTGATATCCGTGTCAGGAGTCATTAATTGAGCCAGTTCATTGGTGAGAAAGGCAATTCTGCGATTGAGCTTCACCCCTTCGGCGTTCAGGGCGGCGATCGTATCCTGGGAATCCTTGAGGTCACGTGACAGCTTGCTGACCTGATCCGCAGTCAGACCGGTGCCTTTGTAAGCGGCCAACGCATCGTTGGCGGTGTCGCGTTCCTTGATGGTGGCGGTCAACTTCTCATTCAGGTCATTGGCCCGTTTGGTCTGCTTGGAGGCGTCGGCAACAGCCTGGTCGCGCTGCTGCTGGGTGTCCGCCAAATCCTGCTGGGTTTTGGCCAGGGTGATTTTGGTTTGGACCAGCATTTTGTTGGTTTTGCTGAGCTCGTCCATGCGGGTGTGCTTGAGCTTGTTTTCACTGTTCCGTTGGGCCTCGAGGGCGGGGATTTGTTGGGAAACTTCCAGATACCCCAGGGTGCCCACGCCGAGTGCCGCGAGAATGGCCACAATCAGACTGATGCGTATTAACATGGCTTGTTTGTAGTTTTCTGCAAATTAAGCTTTCACCGGGGCCATGTCAACGCCGGTTTTGTTTTTTATTGGGGCCGGGATGAGGCGCGGTTCCATGAGCCGCAGCAGCATGATGGTCGGAGGGGGGTGGAAGTGGTTTCCAAGCTCGGTTTTACTGGGAAGGTGCTGGGGGTTACGAATCCTCCGCCGTTCCGCAAAGCGGCGCCATGGCGGACGGGCCCCGCGCGACGGGCAGGAGGCCGGGCGGTGCATCCCGAAGTTGTTGGCAACGCTGGACGGGCGCACCAATGTGGCGGACGGACTGCGGGTTGGTCCGCGGAGCGGGAGGCGGTGCGCGCCCACAAGGTGGCGATCAGGTGCGGTGGCTGGGCACCCCCGAACGCTCCGGAAAAGCGAAACTGTGATTTTGGTTATTTATGGTTGTTTTTGGTTAATTTTATCCACAAAATTCGTTGTAACAGATTGCAGGAAAACCATTTGCGTCAGTTTTTTGGCTTGCATGCCTGGTGGCCCTGGATTTCGAGGTCGGCGGTGCGAAAAATTCGCCAACAACTTCGGGATGCACGGGGGGCGGCAAGGCTACCGACAAAGTCGGAACGTGAGCAAACGCTACGCCGGGTGGGGCTCCAGCCTGCAAGCCCGGCACAGGGGGGAGAACGCTGGACGGCAAACCCGAAGGGCCGGGGGGACGAGGCAGTGGCCGGATGTGGGGAGGAGCCGTCCCCACCCCGACTTTGTCGGTAGGCTTGCGAGGGGCGGGGGTGGTGCTGTCATTGGCGGTTGCCAGGCCCGATGGCCCGTGCTAGGGTGCCTCAGTTCATTATCAAACGCCCCTTGATGAAAGGTAATTGACATGCACCTCCCCCACGAAGCCGTTCTGTTGCGCATCTTCATTGGCGAAAGCGACCGCTGGAAGCATCAACCCCTCTATGAAGCCCTCGTGCTCAAGGCGCGCGAACTGCATCTGGCCGGCGCCACGGTTCTCCGCGGGCCGATGGGGTTTGGCAAGTCCAGCCGCCTCCACACCACCAAAATCCTGCAACTTTCCATGGATCTGCCCCTGGTGATTGAAATTGTGGATGCGGAGGAGAAGATCAACGCCTTCCTGCCCGTTTTGGACGAAATGATGAAACGCGGGTTGGTGACGCTGGAAAAAGTGCGGGTCATAGATTACCGGGCCGCGCAAGAGCCGGAAGCCTCCCCGGAGATTTAGGCGGAATTGAATGGACAACATCTGGTTCATCGCGGCCGTTTGGATGGGGCTGGCCTTCATCGCCAGTTTGATTTCCATCCGCGTGGGAATTTCCGCGGCCCTGGTTGAAATTCTCGTCGGGGTCATCGTAGGCAACCTCCACTTCCATGCCGGCCAGCATATTCTGCAGACGACCGACTGGATTAATTTTCTGGCGATGCTCGGCAGCGGCGTGCTGACGTTTCTGGCGGGCGCGGAAATTGATCCGGCGTCGCTGCGCGCCCACCTCCGCGCCAGCCTGACCATCGGCGTGGTTTCCTTCGCGCTGCCGTTCATTTGCGTGTGGCTTTTCGCGCAATTTGTCCTCGGCTGGCCGCTGCACCAGGCGCAAATCGCGGGCATCGCCCTCTCCACCACTTCCGTTGCCGTGGTTTATGCCGTCATGATTGAAGGCGGTTTGGGCCAGACGCCGATGGGCAAAACAATCCTGGCCGCGTGTTTCATCACCGATTTCGGGACGGTGCTGGCACTGGGCACCCTCTTTGCCGATTTCAACTGGTGGCTCGCCGTGTTCATCGGCGTCACCGCCGTGATGCTCTGGTTCATGCCCGTCTGGACGCAATTCATCATTACCAAGCTGGGGGCCACCCGGGTGAGCGAGCCGGAGGTTAAGTTCATCTTCCTGGTGCTGTTTTTTCTCGGCGGGCTGGCGTCCACCGCCAAAAGCGAGGCCGTGTTGCCGGCCTATCTGGTCGGCCTGGTGGTCGCCGGCGTTTTCCTGCGCGACAAAACCCTGGTTCACCGGATGCGCAGCATCGCCTTCACCATTTTCACCCCGTTCTATTTCATCAGGGCCGGTTCCCTGGTTTCGTTGCCGGCCCTGGGGTCGGCCTTGGGGATCATCCTGCTGTTGCTGGCGTTGAAAATGCTGACGAAATTCATCGGCGTCTGGCCGTTCACACGGATGTTTTGCATGGGCACCCGGGAGGCCAATTACACCACGCTGCTGATGGCCACGGGCCTGACCTTCGGCACCATTTCGGCGCTGTTCGGACTGCAAAACAAAATCATTGACCAGTCGCAATACACCGTGCTGGTGACGGTCGTCATCCTCAGCGCGTTTGTACCCACGCTCATCGCGCAGAAGTTTTTCCAGCCGACCATTGAATCCATGGTCGAATGGGGCCGGATTTACGCGGAAAGAAATCACCCTCGAAAACCGCGCCCATCGGCGCCAACCGGAAAGTGAGGTCCTTATGTTCAAGAAAATTCTGGCGGGCTATGACGGATCCAAAGGCGGCCGGGCCGCGCTGGAACGCGCCGCCGTGGCCGCCCGGCATCACGGCACCCCGCTGACCGCGCTCTGGGTGCGCCAACCGCTGCCGCAGCACGCGGATTTGCCCGGCGAATCCGAAGGGGAGGCCGAGGCCGCCGCCGACTACTTTGCAGAACGCCAACGCGAAGTGGCGGAACTGGCGAAGCGGCATGGCATTGAAATCGTCTGTGAGAGCCGTGCCGGACACGCCGCCAAGGTGATCGTCAATTTCGCCAAAGAGGGCGGTTATGATCTGATCGTCATTGGCCACAGCGACCATTCCGAACTGTGGGGACGGTTGTTGGGCGACACCGCCGACCGCATCGCCGACCACGCCTATTGCAGCGTGCTGATTGTCAAATAATCCCCCGGAAGAGGTGGGTCCAAAAGCGGAATCGCCGCCAGGTCTTCCGCCGGGGGCATCGCTCACCCATGGGCGAACTTGATTGTTACAATCTTGTTACGAAACCCGTGGTTTTCGCCGCCACTGACCGGAAATTTCAAAAACAGGTCATTTCATTCGGTTTTTGCCGCCGACAAGCCTCTTTACTGGAAGTCCTAAAACTGGACACGAATGTCCGTATAAACACTGTAATGCTTGTAGGATTGGTGATTAAATGGTCAGGTTAATTTTGTGTGAAGAAGAAGTGTCAATAGGTGACGGACAAAAGACAGACAATCCGGAGCGATCCAAAGTTTGAAGCATAAAGGGACCATGAATACAGGCAAGCGGCGTAAATTTTTGCTCGTGATGGTGACGGGGCTGGCGATCGCCGGGGTGGCGCGCACCCAAACGATTGCTTTGCAGCTTGACGGAAGCAATATCGGCAATGATGCCATCGCCGGTTTCCCCCCTCAAGTTCTGCCGGGCGGGGACACGGGGGACGGCTACCACGGAGTGTATCAATTCACCATTCAGAGCGGGCCGGATCAAGGTCAGACCCTCTGGAGCACCTGCTTGGGCCCCTTGGGGGATACGGATTACAACACGCATTCCTACACCCTCACGCCCTTCTCGCCGACTTACCAGGGCAGTTATCCGGCGGCTTGGGCCACCCCTTGGGCCATCCAGAACGCCGCTTATCTCTGGTCCCAGTTCAGCTCGGCCGCGAGCGGGTTGTCCGCCGCGGCCTTCGCCAACGGCGACTTAAGCCCGCAAGATCAGGGCGCGGCGTTGCAGATGGCCATGTACGTGGCCCTTTATGACAGCACGGGCTATGGGACTTATCGTGAAACCCAGTTCGTTCCCGGCGCGAACATCGGCCCCCAAATTTTAGGCGACATCAACCGTGACTTGAGCGTCTTAAATCCGGGCGTTGTCAATGCCAACTCTTTCATCGGCGACCTGCTCATACCGGTGAATCCCGGGACGGACAGCCAGCAGGACTTCATTTTCTTGTTCCCGGGACAGGGTTTGGTGGTGTCCGTTCCCGAACCCGTGACCATCAGCCTGATGGCCGGGGCATTGGGGATGCTGGCGTTGGCGGGGGATTCCCTGCGCGGGAAGTTTGCGGTGACGGTGAAGTAAGAAGGCGTAAATAAATAGCGGTGGCAGCCTCACCCCAGGTTCTTAATCGCATTCTCCTGCAACCGTAAGCTGCGGGGGACCGCCTAATCCGGATAGCCGGTGGGATGTTTCACATGCCACGCCCACGCCGTGGCGACGATGTCCTCCAGCTTCGGGAATTGGGGCTTCCAGCCGAGTTCGGCGACGGCCTTGGCCGCGGCGGCGACCAGCCGGGGCGGATCGCCGGGACGGCGGGGTTTCTCCACCGTCGGGATTTTTTTGCCGGTGACTTTTTCGCAGGTCTCAATCACCTGGCGCACGGAATACCCGTCGCCGTTGCCCAGGTTGTAAAAGCCGGATTTGCCCGCTTGCAATCCCAGCATGTGCGCCTGCGCCAGATCGCGGATGTGGATGTAATCGCGGATGCAGGTGCCGTCCGGCGTGGGATAATCCGTGCCGAAAATTTCACAATGCGTCTTCCGCCCCAGGGCCACCTGGAGGACGTTGGGGATGATGTGGGTCTCAATCCGGTGATGTTCGCCGTAGCGTTCGCTGGCCCCGGCGGCATTGAAATAGCGGAAGGCGATAAAGTCCAGTTTGTATATCTCACGGTACCAGAGCAGGACCTTCTCGAACATGAGCTTGGACTCGCCGTAAGGATTGATGGGCCGCTGGGGCAGATCCTCCGTCATGGGCACGCGGTCCGGCGGGCCGTAGGTGGCGCAGGTGGAACTGAAGACGAACTTTTTCACCCCGCATTCCACGGCGGCGTCGGCCAGTTTGAGGGCGTTGACCAGGTTGTTGTGAAAGTACTTCTGCGGGTTGGTCATGGACTCACCCACCAGCGCGTTGGCGGCAAAGTGCATGATGGCGTCGGGCCGGGCGCCCCGGACGGCATTCAGGATGTGACCCTCCACCTCGGGCTGGCCGAGGAGGAAGGCGGCCCGGGGATCCACCGCCGAGCGGTGGCCTTCGGTCAGATTGTCATAAACGGTGACGGCATGGCCCGCATTCAGCAATTCTTCCGTGCATATGGAGCCGATATATCCCGCCCCGCCGGTTACAAAAACGTTCATCGCCATACTATGCGGGGAAGGCGGCGGCGGGAAAAGTATAAAAAAGCAAACGGGTCGGCGCGGACGCAGCTTGACGCTGCCCCCGAAATGGAGCGCCGGTCCCGCGACTGCGGGGCCGGCTTTGGATGTCCGAGCCATCAGAACGGTTGCCATCACAGGAACCCTGGCATGACGAACGTGTGGTTAAAAGCCGGTCAGAGACCGGCGCTCCGGGGACGTCAAGGGGCGCCCGCCGCGCCCAATGCATATGAACCCCTGATGCCCTGCCGGTCAACGTACTCCCAATTTCTGGGCGATCTTGAGGAACGCCTGGCCGGCGGGGTGGTTGGGGGCGGACACCATGATGGGCGTGCCCTGGTCACCGCCTTCGCGGATGGCGGTAAAAATGGGGATTTCACCCAGAAACGGGGCTTTCTGGCGCACCGCCTCGGTCTGGCCGCCGCCGTGTCCGAAAATTTCGACCCGGTCGCCCGTGGGGGTGGTGAAATAACTCATGTTTTCAATCAAACCGAGGATCGGGACATTCACCTTGTGGAACATGGCGATACCTTTGCGCACGACCCCCAGCGAGGCCTCCTGCGGAGTGGTCACCACCACACCGCCATCCAAGGGCACGGCCTGACAAAGCGAAAGCTGGGCGTCGCCGGTGCCCGGCGGCAAATCCACCAGCAGAAAGTCCAAGTCGCCCCAGGCCACCGCCATGAGAAATTGCTGGATGGTCTTGGTGATCATCGGGCCGCGCCAGATGACGGGCTGGTCATCTTCCAGCAACAGGCCGATGCTCATGATTTTCACGCCATGGGCCACCGGCGGCACGAGCTGCCCATCATCGCTGACGGTCGGGCGTTCGTGGATGCCCATCATGAGCGGGATGCTCGGGCCGTAAATGTCGCAATCCAACAACCCCACGCGTGCACCGAGGTGGCGCAAGGCACAGGCGAGGTTCACCGAACAGGTGGATTTGCCGACGCCGCCCTTGCCGCTGGCGATGGCAATGACCCGCTTGACGCCGGGCACGCGATTTTGCCCGGCTCCACCCCCCTTGTGGGCGGGCGCGCCGCCGGCGGGCTGGCCCACCTCCACATGCACATGATTCACCCCGGGCAGGGCTTTGAGCACGCGCTCGGCCTCCTCCTTGATCTGGCGGGCCGCCTCCGGATTGGCCGAGGTCAATTGCAGGGTGACGCTCACCGCCCCGTTGGCGGCGGAGATTTCCTTGATGAGTCCGAACGAGACGATATCGCGGGAATAGCCCGGATATTTGACGGCTTTGAGCGCGTTTTGAATGGTTTCCTGGGTCAGCATATAAATCAATGGCTGTAAATTGCCATCCGCCCGGCCAAAAGCAAGTACGGTCCAGACTTGCATCCGGGGCGAATGCGTGAAAAATTAGGGGCCGGCGCCACCAAGGGCCGTTAGACTGAATGTCGACCATGCAAAAACAACTGACCGCGCAGGAATCGTTGGTGAATCATTTCCGCAACGGGGAGGCCCGACCGCAGCCGGAATGGCTGGCGGCGCTCCGCCAGGCCGGGCTGGCCCGTTTCACGGAGCTGGGCATTCCGACCCTGGCCCATGAGGACTGGCGGTTCACCAATCTGGCGGCGCTGGCCAAACTGGCGCTGGAACCCGTGTATGAAGGCGCGGCCACGGAGGCGATCACCCATTTGTTGGCCCGTCATACCTTCACCAAGCTGCCTGGCCACCGGCTGGTCTTCATCAACGGCCAATACGCCGCGGCCTTGTCCGTCATCGGTCCCCTGCCCGCCGGCGTCCGGGTGACCAACCTCGCCGCCGCGCTGGCCGCGGATCCCGCCTTCCTGCAGGCGCAGCTCGGGGCCACCGCCGCCACGGAAAACAACCCCTTCTCCGCGCTGAACCAAGCGTTCTTCCGCGACGGCGGCTTCGTTCATGTGCCGGCGGGCGTGACCTTGCCCGGGCCGGTGCAAATCATTCATGTTTCCACCGCCGAAAACACCGGCGACACGCTCCAGCCCCGCAACCTGATCGTCGCGGAGTCCGGCAGCAAGCTGACCGTCATCGAAAGCTACAAGTCCGTCAGCACCGCCGCCTATTTCACCAACGCCGTGACGGAGCTGGTGGCGGGCGACCACGCCACGGTCGAATTTGTGAAGTATCAGAACGAAGGCGCCGAGGCCTTTCATATCGGGATGATCGCCGCGCATCTGGGCCGCGCCAGCAACGTGCGCATCCATTCCTTCGCGCTCGGCGCCCGGTTGTCCCGCACCAACATCCGCACCGAGCTCGCCGGGGAAGGCCTGGAGTGCATCCTCAACGGCCTGTATCTCACGCGGGGCGAACAACTGGCCGACCATCACATGATCGTCGAGCACGCCCAGCCGCACTGCGCCAGCCACGAATACTTCAACGGCATCCTCGATGACAAATCCCGCGGCGTCTTTCACGGCCGCATCTTGGTCCGGGAAATCGCCCAGAAAACCGACGCGAAGCAGACCAACAAAAACCTGCTGCTCTCCGACGACGCCACGGCGGACACCAAGCCGCAGTTGGAAATTTACGCCGACGATGTAAAATGCACCCACGGGGCGACCATCGGCCAGTTGAACCAGGAATCCATTTTTTATCTGCGATCGCGGGGCATCGGCACCGACACGGCGCGCCGGATGTTAATCCACGCGTTTGCCGGTGAAATCATTGAGCGGGTGCAGCACGAGGCCGCCCGGGAAGAGTTGAGCCAGGTCGTCTGGGACCGGCTGGAAGCCAACCACCATCTGGTGGCAAAGAATTGAAAAAACAGGCTTTAGGCTTTAGGCTCTGGGCCAACAGCCTGGAGCCGTGAGCGGAGCGAATCATGTTTGAAGACATAAACGACCTCTACCAGCAGGTCATCTTGGACCACTGCAAGCAGCCGCGGAATTTCCGCGAGATGCCGCAGCACACCTGCTCGGCGCAGGGTCACAACCCGCTCTGCGGCGACAACCTCCAATTGTTTCTCGCCCTCGAGGGCGACGTCGTCCGCGATGTGAGTTTCACCGGATCGGGCTGCTGCATCTCCAAGGCCTCGGCGTCGTTGCTGACGGACTACGCCAAGGGCAAGACGCGGACCGAAATTGAAACCATGTTCGGACAGGTTCATGAGATGATCATGACCGGCCGGGTCAAGGGCGACGTGGGCAAGCTGGCCGTGTTCGCCGGCGTTTACAAGTATCCGGCCCGCGTGAAATGCGCCATCCTGTCCTGGCACGCCATCATCGCCGCGCTCCAGGGCGGGGCGCGGCTGGTCAGCACGGAATCCGAACAAACCTGAAAAACTCGCAGTCCGCCGGAATTGCGCTATCTTATAACCGATATGCATAACAATGAAACAGTGACCTTGACCCGGGAGGTGGAGGCCTACGTCGTCCCCGTGGGCACCAAGGTGACCCTGCAAAAGGGTGAAACGGCCTACATCACCCAATCACTCGGCGGCAGTTACACCGTCATCGTCAACGGCAACATGTTCCGCGTGGACAGCCGGAACGCCGATGCGCTGGGGTTGGAAGTGGCCGCCAAACCGCCGGCCACCGGCGCGCCCATCACCACCGAAGCCCTCGAAAAGGAAATTTGGACCCAGCTTAAAACCTGCTACGACCCGGAAATCCCCGTCAATATTGTGGACCTCGGCCTGATTTATGACTGCCATCTGAGCCCGATTGGCGGCAACAGCTACAAGGCCGAGGTGAAGATGACATTGACGGCCCCCGGCTGCGGCATGGGGCCCGTTTTGGCGCAGGACGTGCAAAACAAGTTGATCTCGCTCGAAGGCGTTGACGACGTCAACGTGGAACTGGTCTGGGAACCCCAGTGGAACCAAAGCATGATGACCGAAGCCGCCAAGCTGCAACTGGGGCTGCTGTGACCATAACAAAGGATGAACACGCCCGACTGGTTCGCGCTCCGCGACGATTTCCCGATTCTGCATCAGCAGGTGCATGGCAAACCGCTCGTCTACTTGGACAACGCCGCCACGTCCCAAAAACCGCGCGCCGTCATCCGGTCGCTGGTCCATTACTACGAACACGACAACGCCAACGTCCATCGCGGCATCCATGAACTGAGCAACCGCGCCACCGCCGGCTTTGAAGCCGCGCGCGTCCGGGCGGCGAAATTCATCAACGCCCCGAGCGCCGAAGAGATCATTTTCACCCGGGGCACCACCGAAGGCATCAACCTGGTCGCGGCCACCTGGGGCGTGAAACATTTGAAGGCCGGCGACGTCATTCTACTGACGGAACTGGAGCATCACAGCAACCTCATCCCCTGGCAACTGCTCGCCGCGCGCACCGGCGCGCGGCTCGCCTATGTGCCCGTCACGGGCGACGAAGGAGTGCTCGACCTCTCGGATCTCGACGCCCGGCTCACGCCGGAGGTGAAGCTCTTTGCCATGGTGCATATCTCCAACTCCATGGGAACCGTCAATCCGGTGGCGGACCTGTGCGCCCGCGCCCGCCGGCGCGGCATCACCACCTTGGTGGACGGCGCGCAGAGCGCCGGGCATCTGCCCGTGGACGTGCAGGCCATCGGCTGCGATTTCTTTGCTTTCTCCGGCCATAAAATTTGCGGCCCGACCGGCATCGGCGTGCTCTGGGGCCGGTCGGAAGTGCTGGCCACCATGCCGCCATTCCAGGGCGGCGGCGAAATGATCCTGTCCGCCGGTTACCACCACACCGAATACAAACAGCCCCCGCACCGCTTCGAGGCCGGCACGCCGGACATCTCGGGGCCCATCGGCCTGCACGCCGCCATGGATTACTTGGACGCCATCGGCCGCGACCAGATTTGGCGGCATGACCAGGAACTCGCCGCCTATGCCGCCGACCAACTCGCGGCGCTGAAGAACCTCCGCCTCTTCGGCCCGAAGACCGGTCGCGCCGGGGTGGTGAGCTTCCTCCTCAAAGACGTTCACGCCCACGACGTCGTGACGCTGGCGGACCAGGCGGGCGTGGCCCTGCGGGGCGGGCATCATTGCACCCAGCCGCTCATGCACAAACTCGGCGTGGAATCCACCGCCCGCGCCAGTTTTTACTTTTACAACACGCGCGCCGAAGTGGACCGCCTGGTGGAAGTCGTCCGCGAAATTCAGAAGTTTTTCGGGCAGTAGGAATTCGTAATTTTTGTCAACAGTATAATAAGCAATTCAATTACTGTCAGCCATGGATTATGGGCGCCCCCCACCCCGCCATTGCCGACTTTCCGCCAACTTTCTGCTTGCATAATCCATTGGAATAGATATAATTACCATGCTTGCTTTCGGACAGGGTGTTATGAAATTTTACCGGCTGGATGAAATTCCGCTACGGAGCGAGGACGTGGTGTTCAAAACCTCGCCGACGGGCACGTTTCTTCCCTTTTTGGGCTGTTCCGGCCTGGCCATCGCCGCGCTTTGGACCAGCCTCGGCGGCGGGAAGCTGGCCGGCTTCGGGCTGCCGCCCATCGTCGGTTTTGTTTTGACGGTGATCTTTGCCCTCCTGGGGTTGATCGCCCTCATGGCGTTTCGCGCCAGCCTGAAACCGACGAACTGGTTGCTCCGCTGCAACGAAACCGGAGTCATCATCAAGTATCGGTCCTATTTGAACTGGCGTTTCCCGGCGGTCAGCCCGCAGGCGGTGGGCTTTGATTATTCCGAAATCGCGTCGGCCAGGACCATCCGGGAACGGCGCCCCTCCCCGGATCTGGACGGCAACGGCGCCCCCCAGCGCAACCTGTTCACCTATTTGGACCTCCGTCTCATCAACCCGGACGTTTCCAGCTTGGAAGCCCATTTGCGGGCGGAATACTATCTACAACCGGCACACGTCATGGTCTTCCGGGATTATCCGGTGCGGCTGTTGCCCGACGGTATCTTGGAACTCCGCTGGAGCAGTGGCATCCGTCCGGCGGCCGGAAAGGCGGTCGGGCATTTACGCCGGCGGCTGAATCTGGCCGACGAGGATCCGCAAGCGCCCGCCCGGATGTGTCCAGGTGGGATCGCTGCGCGGGAGAAGATGGGTCATCCTCCTGCGCCGGCCAACCCGGGTGATTATGTCGGCCCGCAGAAACTGACCAATCCGGGCTGAGCGGCGCATGGATTAACCGCAACGGACTAGGGCGCAGCTTTTCTGCTTGGTAAGTAATTGCCATTGGTTGGGTTAGCATTTTGTGCGGGACAAGCCCTTGAAAAGTTTTTACGCTGTGGGGCATGGAAAAAAGCAAAACGCGCTTCCGCCGGC
>Ga0302320_10004388_pt1 | contig 32073 bp, 27 predicted proteins | sample Bog_T0_3_FD_202130 | JGI IMG/M metagenome (GOLD analysis project Ga0302320, IMG submission 202130) | Peat permafrost microbial communities from Stordalen Mire near Abisko, Sweden - Bog_T0_3 | ecosystem: Environmental > Terrestrial > Soil > Wetlands > Peat | place: Sweden: Abisko, Stordalen Mire... | reverse complement strand
AAATCTGCAAATCATCTTTCAACTGATTCAAAGTAAGGGGTTCAACATCTCGAGGTAAGCCTAAATAATCATGGATGAAATATTTTCCAAAACTCACCTCTCGAGGTGGGTTTTTTTCTCTATGGGGAACTTGAACTTGAACGGCACCCACGACCTGCCCTCCAGCAAGTTCAGTTAATAGTTGCACCAATCTACTGAGGACAAAAGAAAGTCCAGCAGGGTCGACTCCTCGTTCAAATCGGTAGGCAGCTTCCGTTTTACGCTGAAAATCCTTAGCGGCTTTTCTCACCAGAGCAGGAGAAAACTCAGCACACTCTAAAAAAACATTTTTAGTACTATTTTGGACCTCAGAGTTCCCTCCACCCATCACCCCTGCAAGCCCAATAGCCCTCTGCTGATCGGCAATCACTAGCTCATCCCCCCTCAGGATGACTGTTGTTCCATCCAACAAAGGCAGAGACTCCCCCGGGTTTGACATTCTGACATGAATTTTTTTTCCAACAATCCGATCTCCATCATAAGCGTGAGTGGGGTGTCCTAACTCGAGCATGACCCAATTCGAGGCATCCACTACATTATTGATCGAACGAATCCCTAAAACTTCGAGGCGTTTGACCATCCATTGGGGAGAGGGCCCAACCTGAATGTCTTTTATCCAACAACCCAAGAACTGAGAAGCATTATCGCCTGCATCCAGTTCCACAGACACGGGACAATTTGAAAACGCGAGTTCTTTCCCCTGAGGTTTTTTTAGGGTCTTAATAGGTTGATTGAGACCGGCAGCAATCTCTCGAGCAATTCCCCAATGACTCAGACAATCCCCCCGATTGGCAGTAATCTTTAGAGAATAAAGAACATCATTACGACCTAAAATATCTGCTAATGGCTTACCCGAAGGGGTCTCCGGAGGAAGAATGAGAATACCTTCGGAGCTTTCTTTTAGCCCAAGCTCCTGCTCAGAACACAACATACCAGAAGAGAGCACCCCTCGAATCTTGCTCTGACTAATATGCACTCCATTGGGAAGTTGAGCCCCCACTTGAGCCAGCGCAACCTTATCGCCAGCCTTCATATTTTGGGCTCCACAAACAATCTCAAGTGGCTCTGCAGACCCTACAGACACTCGACAAAGACTCAGCCGATCCGCTTGGGGATGGGGACTGCGCTCTAAGATCTGGGCACTCACGACTCGCTCCAGCCCCTGATCCATCCTCTCAATAGACTCAACTTCTAAACCGCGTTGAGTTAAAAGTTCGGCTAAAGCCGCTTCATTTTTCAAACCTCTTAAATCTACTAACTCTGAAAGCCAGTTCCACGAGATGCGCATCTGGATACCCTTTCTAAAACTGATTCAGCAAGCGCACATCTCCCTGAAACAGCAAACGAAGATCGGGGATCTGATAAAGAAGCATTGCCATGCGCTCAATACCCATTCCAAATGCAAAACCGCTTAACTGAGAATCCCTTAACTGGGGATCGCAAACCCCATTTGGAATATATCCCGCTAGTTCAAATAATTTAGGATGCACCATTCCAGCACCGAGCACTTCCAGCCAACCCGAGCCTTTACAAATTCGGCAAGAATCAGACAATTTCACCCGGCACTGAAAACAGCTCACATCCACTTCTGCACCTGGCTCAACAAAGGGAAAATAGCTAGGCCTAAACCGAATCCGAGTCTCAGAGCCAAAAAGCTCACGAACAAAAAACTCCAGAGTTCCTTTTAAATCACTCATTTTGACGCCACGATCCACCCATAATCCCTCCAATTGATGAAACATGGGAGAATGGGTCGCGTCGTCATCACACCGATAAACCGCACCCGGACACAAGACGCGTAAAGGCCAAGACTGTGTCCGCATTGCACGCATTTGGACCGCTGATGTATGAGTCCTTAAGACCACTCCAGGACCTAAAAAAAAGGTATCCTGCATATCGCGAGAAGGATGATTTGCGGGAATATTCACTGCTTCAAAATTGAGATAGTCCGTTTCAACTTCAGGCCCCACTGTCACGTCAAAACCCAGACGACTTAAAATCTGAATCATCCGACGAGCAGTTTGCGTCACCACATGCAATGATCCCCGGTAGGGAAGCCTCGACGGAGCAGAAATATCCACTTTTTCAGATTTGAGGTTTTCTAAAAGCAACGCGTTCTCAAGGTTCTGTTTCCGCTGATCTAAAGCTGACTCGATTTTTCTCTTCCACTCATTGGCTGCGCTGCCTATCATGGGACGATCCCCAGATGGAACCGAACCCAAGCCTTTTAAAACTTCGCTTAAGGCTCCTTTTTTCCCCAAAACAAAAATTCTTACCTGCTCTAAAGAATCTAAAGTAGCTACCCCTTCAATTTCTTTGAGTGCCTGAGAGCCGATTGCATTGAGTTTCTCAATCATTGGCTTGAAAGAAGCTTCAACTTATTGAGCTGGCGCTAAAGATCGAATTTGATCAATAATCGCACTGAAGGCTTTAGGGTCGACAATAGCAATATCAGACAGAACCTTGCGATCCAATTTGACCTGAGCCTTTTTTAATGCCGCAACCATTCGACTGTAACTGATATTATTATCGTTAGCAGAGGCAGATAGCCTAGCGATCCAAAGCTGTCTAAAATCCCTCTTCTTGGCTCGACGATCACGAAAAGCATAGACGTGAGCACGATCCACAGCTTCGGCAGTTCGCTTAAACTTATTTTTCCGACCTAAAACAAAACCTTCAGCCTTATCTAAAACCTTATTATGACGGCGACGACGCTTAAAACCACGTTTTGCGCGAGGCATGTGTGTACTCCTTCAAATGACCAAAACCGCCCACATAGCTGAGAACGGCTCTTAGAAAAATCAACTAAGCTCCATAGGGCAGGCACTTTTCGACGTGCTTCATATCCCCCTCAAAAATAATACCACCCTTACGAAGTTTCAACTTACGAGCAGAGCTTTTATTGCCTAGGTTATGACGCTTGTGGGTGCGTTTAAACTTTATTTTTCCCGTGGCAGTAAATGAAAATCGCTTCGCAGCTGCTTTTTTAGTCTTTAATTTCATAAGGGTTGCAACCTATCTCAAAAGAGGTACTTCGTCAAGAAAGTTACTTTGACCGTTAGAAAAAATCACTAAAAAAATGACAGCCAACCTAGTTTACTCAAAATAACTAAAACACTTCACCTGCTCAACGCCCTCTGACATGCCGCCTTCTAGCGCAAACAAACAAATCACTTCGGTTTGATAGCCAGGCTTAAGATGAATCACTAGACCATCTGCCCATTGGAAAAGATCAAAAAAACCCGACTGCTTTTCCATCGACTTCATTACCCTTTCATAGGTGAGAGTTCCAAAGGGATCCACCACAGATATTCCGATTTTATCTTCATCACACCCCAAGGAGATGCTGATTTTTTCATGGGGTTTCAAAACTAAATCCTCGAGAGCAAGGTACTTCTTCGCTCCAAAACCGTCTTGAGGAGCATCAAACACAGCGTTTTCAATCATCTCTTGAGCTGTACAAACGAGTCTTTGCATCAGCGCACTTGCACCGAGCTGTTTTGCAGCCGCTTCTATCGATTCAAGAAAGTGAATTCTTTCTGAATATCGAATGAGTTCTGAAGTCTGTATCGAGGCCTTGGGACTTAAATAAGCCTGAAGCCCTCTCCATTCCTTGCGTTTAAATTTTTGCGTAGTTGCTTTCAAAAAAGAAACACTGAGTGGCTTGCAAGCCCCCAGAGGGGCTGAAAAGGTAAAATGTCTCAAACTCCGCTCTACCCACGTTTTTCTCAGGGACTCCAGAGAAGGGTAATCATCCATCACCACTACTTTTGAAAGCAAAAGTGCATCAGAAGAAACGGACTGCACCCGATCTAGCCCCTTGAGATCCACAAGAAGGGGACGTTTTTTGGGCAATCGATCCAGCTCCTCTAACGTTTCCACATCGATTTCAAAAGCTTTCTCAAAAGCAGATTTCTTAGTCAGTGAAGAAAAATAGCCACAATAAAGCGCAGAAAGAGAGGAGGGCTCTTGCAACGGCGGAACCAAGATCACAACTTTCGTCACCCCATCCGATGTACGAGAAAAAACGACCTGTGCAGAAAACCGACCTTCAACCTTCTTTTTTAGGTGATTGATCTCAGCAGATGTCAACTCAGCCCCTTGAAAGAGAAATTCAAAATGGGTGATTCCTGCTTGCGCCTTGGCTTCAAAAGTCACATGATTGCAATCGACCCGCTGGTTCAAAAGGGCATTCAACCCTTCTAAGATGCTTTGAAAAAGCCTAGCATCCGCTGGAATCGTTTCTCCTCCTGCACAAGAAAACAAAATATGTCCATTATGGGCTTTCAGCCGATCAAAAAAAAGCTGAGAAGGAACTTGTAATAGCCAAGAAATAGCTTTTCGTACCGCAAGAGTGGGAATCGTTTCCCTTTTTGCAAAGATCCTCTCGTCCAAAGCCTCCAGCTTCGCAATAGAGACCATCACATAGCCCCCCTCTAAAACAGGTCCTGACTGAGGTTGGGAAACAGCCCTAGAAATGGAAGGCAATTCCCTTAAATTGCAAAAGATCGCCTTTTTTTCATTAAAATCAACCAAAAGAGTGGCTATTTCTACTTCAGACTGCCCCCCACCCTTCTGCCTCAGACGCTTCCTAGCGTCCCTTCCTTTTTCCCACTCCAGAGTACTTTGAAAAAGATTTGCAATATCCAGTCGGTCTTCTGAAACAAAAAGGTGCCGAAAATCCAACCCTACAAGCTCGTCTTGGCAATAACCTGACTTTTTTTCTAAATGAGGATTCGCATAAACAACACGAAAACTTCCCGGCTCAACTAGAAGGACCGAATCAGTCGAACAAGCATACGCTTTGGTATAAAAATCAAGCTGAAGGACACCCCTTGGATCACTTCGATCCTGTTTTGTTTCTATAGACAAGATACCCCCACACTCTAAACTTAAAAAGCTTCGAGGGTTTTGTCAAATACCTAGGGTTTTCGAACCTTAATCTGATTTTTGACCTGAAGAGGAAGGCCCAACCTTAATAGCCGGAGCAGCTGCCTTCTTGCTTCCTGCGGGTGCAAGTACCATGATCAGCTTTTTACCTTCGATCTTTGGAGGAGCTTCAACCATGCCCACATCCTTGACCATTTCAACAAGCTGCTTCATAATTTTAAAGCCTTGATCCACATAGGTAATTTCCCGACCTCGGAACATGATCGTGATCTTTGCTTTATCTCCATCCTCTAAGAATTGCCTGACATTCTTGAATTTATACTCAAGATCATGCTCCTCTGTCTGAGGGCGAAGCTGAATCTCTTTTACTTTGATCACAGTCTGTTTCTTTTTAGCAGTCTGCTCTTTCTTTTTCTTTTCGTACTTAAACTTTCCGTAATCGCAGATCTTGCAAACAGGAGGTTGCGCATTAGGCGAAACCTCCATGAGATCGAGTCCACGATCGCGAGCCATCTGAAGTGCCTCATAGGTGGGTACAACACCTACTTGGTTTCCCTGCTCATCGATTAATCGAACCTGGGGTACCCGGATTCGCTCGTTGAGCCGATGCTCTTCTTTATTTTGGTTTGGTACAGGACCCCGTGGGAATCGTGGTCGTGGAAATGATGGGCCCGCTGGACTTGAAGGACTTGAAGGACTTGAAGGACTTGAAGGTGTAAATGCCATTATTAACTTTGGTTCTTATGAACCTCCTTTAATAGATGAAATACCGGAGTCCTCTGAAACTGTCAAGTTTGAGCCTATTTTTTAAGAAACTCCCGGTGTGTTTTTGAGAAAGAACAGACATCGTGTCTTTCACCACTTTCGCCATCCTGGCTGTTGTGAATCTTTCGCAAAAACACACCGGGAGTTTCTCCTAAGTTGAAGTTTTCGGATCTGAGGAAGAAGAACTCTGAGAAGGAGTTTGAGAGGATTTTGAACGAGCCACTTTCCTTTGAGGCGAACCGTGAGAAGGTTCTGCCTTTCTTGGCCTTTTTGACCCCTTTTGACGGGAACCTCCAGTTTTAGGATTCATTTTACGAACGCTGGATAAGAGCTTTTCAAACTCTTTTTTCTGAGAATTGACAAACTGCCTAATTTTCTTCACTTCAGCCGGAATCTGCTTTTGAAACCGTTCCAACTCTTTTCTTTCTCTTTCTAAAAAAAGTTTCATTTTTTCAACATCCGGTGCAAAAAGCTTCTTTACTTCTTTGCTTTGCCGTTCAGCATATTTTCGGGCTTCTTCCACCCAATCATGACTCTTAACCAAATTTTGGAGTTGCCCTTGGGCATCTTTCACTCGGTTCACCACTTTTTTAATTTCTGCGTTCATTGACTTCATAGATATTTCACCCTCACTCAAGGGCAAAGTTACCATGAATGAATAGATGAAGTAAAGACTAGCAGATGCTCAGGTCTGGTCCCATGTTTTTGCGATCGGAATTCGACGACCAATACCAAAGGCCTTTTGACTTACTTTAAGAACGGGCGCAGCCTGCCTTCTCTTATATTCATAATTTTCTAAACACTGCAAAATTTCACGAGGTTTGCCTAGTTTTCCAAGAGATTTCTCAGGACATTTCTCAATAAATTTTTTATCTAATTGAGCGCACAGATCGTCCACGGATAGCCCTTTTTCGAGATATCCTTCTAAAATCTCATCCAAGTATTCATAAGGAGGCAGGGTATCCTGATCTGTTTGATTGGGCCGAAGTTCTGCAGAGGGTGCCTTCACTAAAGAACGCTGGGGAATCGGATTGCCCCAAGCTTGATTCATCCAGGTCGCCAATTGATACACCCGAGTTTTGAACACATCTCCTAAGGGGTTCAGCGCCCCCGCCATATCACCATAAAGAGTACAATATCCCATAGCCATTTCAGACTTATTTCCAGTCGTCAACACCAGGGCGTTGTCATGATTGGACCAGGTCATTAAAACCAATCCTCGCAGCCTCGATTGTAGATTCTCAAGCGCAAGAGATGCTAGCTGCCCTCGGGTTTCAGAGAGTTCACGCGATGCCTGAGAGAAAAGAAATTTGATGGGCCTGACATCAAAAGAAATACCCAAATTTTTTGCCAAAATTTCTGCATCTTCCAAACTATGAGATGAGGAATATTGGCTCGGCATGGCCACACCTAAAACATTCTTACTTCCTAAAGCTTGTACAGCCAAGGTTGCCACAACCGCAGAATCAATCCCTCCACTTAAGCCAAGAATCGCTTTTTTAAACCCAGTCCTTGTAAAGTATTCCCGAATTCCTGTCACCAATCCTCGAACCAAAACCTCCATTGCATCAAAGCTAGGAACTACTCCCTGCAAAGGAGTTTGAAGTTGGTGCACTTCAAAACCCTTTTGAAAAAAAGGAAGGCGACCCAAAAGACTTCCGTCTGAACCCAAACAAAAAGACCCTCCGTCAAATAAAATTTCGTCTGTTGCACCTACTTGATTGACATATACCAAAGGAGCATTCAAACGCTTGGCAATCTCTTGGTGAAGTTTTTCTCGCTTCTCAGGCTTCCCAAAATAATAGGGACTTGCCGAAATGGAACAGACCAGCTTAGCCCCTAGCTCCTCATAGGCTTGAACCGGATCTTTTGCATAGAATTTGCGACCAAGCTGAAGATCTGCCCCCCAAAAATCTTCACAAATCCCTAGAGCCACTGGAAGACCATCGCAATTCCAAAGCTGAATCTGTTTTGCTGGCTCAAAATAACGGGCTTCATCAAATACATCGTAGGTGGGTAACAAGGTCTTTGCTTGATGAAAAACACGGTCTCCATTCTCTAAAACCGACACCACATTTTGAGCAGGTCTTCCAAATTCAAGAGGGTTACGAGCAATATGCCCCACCACAAGCGCACACCCTTTGCCTCGAGTAAATTCCCGCAGCTCATCCAACCATCGGTCATTTTTTTCAAACATCTCCGGACGTTCGATGAGATCGTAAGGAGGATAGCCACAAATCCCAAGCTCTGGAGTTAAAAGAAAACGAGCCCGCTGCGCGCAGGCCCGTTGATAGGCTTCCTTGATTTTTTGAACGTTGGCTTCAAATGCTCCAACTACTGGATCGAGTTGTGCAATTGCAATGGGAAACATTAGTAGCGCTTTTGGATTTCCGACTTATCGAAGAAGTAAGCTAGCTCACGCTCAGCCGATTTCAAGCTATCAGAACCATGTACTGCGTTGGCCTCAATGCTATCGGCAAAATCCTTTCGAATCGACCCGGGTACCGCTTTCGCAGGATCGGTTGCACCCATAATCTCACGATTGAGTGCCACTGCATTTTCTCCTTCCAAACACATCAAGAAGACCGGACCACTCGTCATGAAGTGAATCAGACTTTGAAAGAAAGGACGATCCTTATGCTCGATATAAAATCCCTCGGCCTTTTCTCGAGAAAGACGAGTAAATTTTCCAGCTGCAACTCGAAGACCTTTGGTCTCAAAACGAGTCAGAATCTCTCCCATGACATTCTTTTGGACTGCATTGGGCTTAATAATAGAAAAAGTGCGTTCAATCGCCATTTTTAAAAATCCTCCGATTTCTTACCCCGAGCATCGCTCGGGAGGTTACTTCAATTTTTGAGAGCTTGGGCCAGGGTTGTCCCTAAATCTGCTGGGCTTCGCGCAATTTTAACACCTGCTGCCTGAAGGGCTTGGAATTTTTCTTCAGCCGTTCCCTTCCCTCCAGAAATAATCGCCCCAGCATGCCCCATTCTTTTACCTGCAGGAGCCGTTGCTCCTCCAATAAACCCAGCAACTGGCTTCTTAAACTCTCTTTTAATGTAGTCTGCCGCTTCTTCCTCAGCGGTTCCACCAATTTCTCCAATCATAATCACGCCATGAGTCTCTTTGTCACGATGAAAGGCCTCCAGGACATCGATAAAATTGGTTCCATTAATGGGATCACCCCCAATTCCTACGCAAGTACTCTGCCCAATCCCCAACTGAGACAGCTGATACACTGCTTCATAAGTCAAAGTCCCTGAACGAGAAACTACACCGATATTCCCAGACTTATGAATATGGCCAGGCATAATTCCGATCTTGCATTGACCAGGGGTAATAATTCCAGGGCAGTTAGGCCCAATGAGTCTGGACTTGGTACTCGCCAAATACCGCTTTACTCCCAACATATCCCGCACAGGAATTCCTTCAGTAATACAGATGATCAGTGAAACTTTAGCATCCGCTGCTTCACAGATGGCATCTGCTGCTCCTGCTGGTGGAACAAAAATCATTGTGGCATTGGCACCCGTCTTCTTCACTGCTTCCTCTACAGTATCAAAGACAGGAAAGCCTTCATGAGTCTGCCCCCCTCTTCCTGGCGTAACTCCACCCACCACTTGAGTACCATAGTCACGGCAACCTTTTGCATGGAAGCTACCTTGAGACCCAGTAATTCCTTGAACTAGAAGTTTTGTTTCTCGATTTACCCAAATAGACATATGAAAATGAACTCCTTTTGCATGCCCGAAAGAACACGCTTCACTTAACTTGCTTTACCTTGTGCAGCAGCAACCGCTTTTTTAGCTGCATCAGTCAATCCATCGGCAGAAAGGATTTTTAAGCCTGATTTTGACAAAATTTCTTTACCCTTATCCACATTGGTTCCTTCGAGCCTCACCACTAACGGAACTTGAAGCGAAAGCTCCTTCGCTGCAGCAATAATACCTTCTGCAATGACATCGCACTTCATAATTCCACCAAAAATATTTACAAGAATGGCTTTTACATGGGGATCTTTCAAAATAATTTTAAAAGCATGCGCGACTTTTTCCTTAGAAGCTCCCCCTCCCACATCAAGGAAATTCGCAGGTTCTCCTCCATGAAGTTTAATAATATCCATGGTTGCCATGGCTAACCCCGCACCATTTACCAAACAGCCAATATTCCCGTCTAAAGCAATATAAGCCAGCTCGTACTTGGATGCCTCTAGATCCTGCGCGTTTTCTTCCTGCACGTCCCTCATTGCAAGAATATCGGGATGTCGGAACAGCGCATTGTCATCAAAATTAAACTTTGCGTCCAACGCAACCAAATTGCCTTGCTGAGTTAAAATCATAGGATTGATTTCAACTAAGGAACAATCTGACTCCATGAAACAACGATAGAAGGAGCCAAAAAAAACTACTGCCTGTTTGGTTTGTTCTGGAGTTAACCCCAGCGCTTTTGCCAATTTACGCCCGTGAAAAGCCTGATATCCTGTTGTGGGATCAATGGCTACTTTGACAATCTTTTCAGGATGAGCCGCAGCCACTTCTTCAATCTCCATCCCCCCTTCCGTGGATGCCATCATGACGACTTGAGAAACAGCTCGGTCGATCACGATCCCCAAATAAAGTTCCCGAGCAATATCCGACCCTTCTTCAATCCATACTTTGTGGACCTTTTTTCCTTGAGCCCCTGTTTGAGGAGTCACTAAGGTTTTCCCGATGATTTCCTTTGCTGCGGCTTGAACAGCGGCAACATCTTTACAAACTTTTACTCCCCCTGCTTTACCCCGACCCCCAGCATGAATTTGAGCTTTCACCACCCAGACCTTGTTATTTTTCTCTTGCGCTAAATCTCGGGCAGCCTGAGCTGATCGACCTTCAACATCGGCTCCTTCTTCAACAAGTCGACCCTCAGGCACACGAACGCCAAATTTCTTTAAAAGTTGTTTTGCTTGATACTCATGAATATTCATTGAACCGCTATCTCCTTCGATCGCTAGCGCGAAAAAAACTGTCAGAGCCTGTATTCCAACTAAACCCCGAGTTTTGCCATTGCTTCTACCAGCTCCTTCACAGCAGCTGCAGACTTTTCAAACATGGCTTTCTCTTCAGAATTCAGTTCTAGTGTAGGAATCCCTTCTAACCCGTTTGCCCCCAGTTTGGCAATCACTCCGCAAAACAGATTGTGAATTCCATATTCGCCTTTCAGGTTAACAGCGCAAGGAAGGTAACGCTTCTTATCTCGCACGATCGCTTCTGCCATTTGAACTGCACTGGCAGCAGGAGCATAGTAAGCAGACCCTGTTTTCAACAAATTTACGATTTCAGCCCCACCTTTACGGGTTCGATCCACAATTGCATCGATTTTTTCCTTAGGAAGGAGCTGCTGCAAAGGAATCCCGCCCACGCTGACATAACGTGGCATGGGCACCATCGTATCTCCATGCCCCCCGAAGACGAAAGCCTGCACATCCTCGACGCTTACTCCCAACTCCATAGCAATAAAACTTCGGAAACGGGCCCCATCTAAAACACCAGCCATCCCAATCACGCGCTCCCTAGGAAAACCTGAAGCTGTCATTGCAACATGACACATCGCATCTAAAGGATTGCTCACGATAATCAAAACTGCATGAGGCGAATATTTGGCAGACTGAGAAGCACAGTCTTTGACAATTTTAGCATTAGTAGCAAGGAGATCATCACGACTCATTCCAGGCTTTCTAGGTAATCCAGCGGTAATAATCACCACATCTGAGTCTGCAGTCAGAGCGTAATCACTGCCTCCTTGGATTTTCGAATCGAACCCTTCCACCGGAGAGGCTTCAAAAAGATCCAATGCCTTGCCCTTGGCAGCATCTCCGTTAAGGTCAATCAGGACCACATCTCCCAGTTCCTTGGAAGCAGCCCAGTGGGCGCAGGTAGAACCCACAAAACCAGCACCAATCACAGAAATTTTTGAACGACGCATAGCCAACTCCTCCGATTTTTCTAGTTGAAATAACTTAGTCTTTTCGATCTTAAGAGACTATAGGCTAGCTTCAAGGAAGTTTCAGCGAAAAATGCAAGATCTCCCTCTGCTCGATGATTCCTGTAAGCCGATTTTCACTTCACCACTTCAACCGGGTAGCCTTGAGAAACAGGCTGTGAGGCAGGAATTCGATTAGCAATCGATTGAAGCTTGGCTTTTTGATCCGGGGTCCATTGATCAGCAAAGCCATTAGGCTGTTCTTTAGCCTTTGCAAGGATGGCCATCATTTTATCAGGATCTCCTTGAGCTTGCTGAGCAAGATGCGCCATGACTTCCGCAGAAAGTGCGTAGATATCCTGAGTATTTTGGGCTGAGCCTCCACCGATAGATTCCACTTGCTGACTCACCCAAATAGCCTTATCGCCCCCCTCAGCAATGGCTTTATTACGTTCGGAAGGAAGGATAAGCATGTTTTGCGTTTTAACTAACGCTTCGTCTTGAGACTGCTGATAGGGCATATCAGATTTTGTTAGTGCCTGGCCTGCCCCAGACCCTGCAAAGACAGCGCCCTCATAGAAAGCACAAGTAGCAGAAATCATTGCAAAAACGATAAAGGAGCTATTTAATCGTATCAGCATTCTTCCATTATAGCGTCAAATAATGCAACGTTCCAACTTATTTTTTACACTCATTTAATTTAAACAAAACAACGCTTTGGTTTAAGCTTTTTGAACATTCCTCACTAAAAAAGTGAAGAAGCCCTAGATTTTCACCTTGGACCCCTTCACCCTTGGGAGTGGTACGTTAATGACTGCTTTCTTCAGTAAGGCCTTGTGAGCAGGGACTCGACACAATGATTTATCGACGACATTCAATCTAGGGGCATGAATGGTCGGCTTGCTAACACCCGTACGCCCGAAAAATGAAACGTGGTAAAGAGGGCGATACTAAATGTCATCGACATCATTGATGTCGAATCCTCAGCTCTGCACAAGAACTAAGAGCTTTGCTCTAAAAGTGACTCTTAAAGCAGGGCTCTAACTAGCAAAACAACCAGAAGAAAAAATCAATGTTATCAGTCCATCACAGTAAGGCTAATTCCGTCTGATTGTGCGCTACGGCTTCTAAGGAATACAGGTTCCATGCCAAATAAAATATCTCATCATTTCAAATAGTTATAATATTTATGCAGGCACCCAGTTGTAGTTTTTTCCTCACTAGTGTTGTTCTTTACTAACTAATTCCGAGTTGAATTTGCGTCTTAGGACATATTCTTAATTACTTCTTGTCCAAAACCAGAGCATTTCACCTCTGTTACTCCAGCAACCCCTTCTTGCTTCATCAAACGAGCAAAATCATAGGTTACTTTCTTTGAACCAATAGCACCTTGCATTCCCTGAATAATCAAGTCTGCAGCTTCATTCCACCCCATATACCTCAACATCATTTCGCCTGAAAGAATTACAGAACCTGGATTCACCTTATCCTGATCAGCATATTTAGGGGCAGTACCATGAGTTGCCTCAAAAACAGCGTGCCCTGTTACATAGTTAATATTTCCACCCGGGGCGATTCCAATTCCACCTACCTGAGCCGCAAGAGCATCTGATAAGTAATCTCCGTTGAGATTCAAGGTAGCAATCAAATCAAACTCCTCCGGTCGAGTTAAAACTTGCTGCAGCGAAATGTCCGCAATCGCATCTTTGATCAGGATTTTTCCCTTTGCCAATTCGGCTTTTTGTTCTGCATTTGCAGCATCCTCGCCTTTTTCCTTCTTGGTTTTTTCCCATTGTTCCCATGTATATACTTTCTTTGCAAACTCACGTTCTGCAAGAGCATAGGCCCATCCTCTAAACCCCCCTTCGGTAAATTTCATAATATTTCCCTTATGAACAATCGTGAGAGATTTCCTTTTTTCTCGAATCGCATACTCAATGGCTGCACGAACCAAGCGATCGGTTCCTTCACTGGATACAGGCTTAATCCCAATCCCAGCAGAATCGGGAAATCGAATCTTTCCGTATTCTTTTGGGAAATTCTTTTTCAAAAAGTCCAAAACTTGTTTTACCCCTGAACTGCCACACTCAAATTCAATTCCTGCATAAATGTCCTCCGTGTTTTCCCGAAAAATTACCATATCCACTTTTTCTGGGTGTTTCACAGGCGAAGGAACTCCAGTAAACCAACGCACGGGGCGCAAACAAACATAAAGGTCCAACATCTGCCTAAGCGATACATTCAGAGATCTTATTCCACCGCCTACAGGCGTAGTCAGAGGCCCTTTAATGGAAACCAAATAATATTTTAATGCTGTCAAAGTGTCTTCTGGAAGCCAGTCATTCCATTTCTTATGAGATTTCTCTCCAGCATAAACTTCAAACCACTCAATTTTGCGTTTTCCACCATACGCCTTTTTTACTGCAGCATCAAAAACTAGTTGGGATGCTCTCCAGATATCTGCTCCAGTACCGTCTCCTTCAATAAATGGTATGATCGGGTGATCCGGAACAGACAGTTTTCCATTCTGAATCGTAATCACATCTCCCTGAGTGGGGGCCTTTATTTTTTGAAAAGTCGGAGCATTCGCCATAATTTTCATTCCTTTTCCATTCGTTCGATTCTCCTCACTGAATTGGACTCATTCCATTTCAATTGAAGCCTCGAAGTTGCAACCGCCAAAATATCCGCTTCATCATGAGTGACCAACAGCAGCGGTGCAGGCCAAAGCCGATGAAGCTCAACCAGTTCTTTCCTCAATACATCCCGAAGCTCGCCATCTAAAGCCGAAAAGGGTTCATCCAACAATAAAAGCTTGGGCTTCCATAAAATAGCCCTGAGGAATGCCACCCTTTGCTTTTCTCCCCCAGAGAGGTTCTCCACCGAAGCTAGGGCCTTAGATTCCAGTCCTACTCTTTTCAGTCCGTCCATAGCCTGAAATTCTCTTTCAGCTTTGGAAGCTCCCCTCATTCTAAATCCAAAAGTGAGATTGTCCATCACATTGAGCAATGGAAAAAGAGCCTGATCCTGAAAAACAAATCCCATATCTCGCTTTTGAGGAGAAAGGCCCGTGACCTCTTGAGTTCCCAGAAAAATTTTTCCCCGGTCCCTAGAAAGATCCAGCTCATCAAGGCCAGCAAGAATACGAAGCAAAGTGGTTTTTCCGGCTCCGCTTCGGCCCGATAAAGCCATCCTCTCCCCGACCTGAATAGAAAAGTCCGCTTCTAAAGTAAAGCCGTCTATCTTCTTAGAAAGCCCCTGCACTCGCAAGCTGCCCAATATGCCTGAATCTAGCTGGATCATCATCGCCTCAACCCGGACTTCAACCCGGGACTTATTTTTTGCCCCGTCTCAACTGAAATCACAATTAAGAAAAAAGAGAGAAGCAAAAGTAGGCCTGCAACTCCTTGAGCTTCCTCAAAGCGGTATTGCTGCATCCCTCTTGAAACCAACAGGGGTAATGGAATAAGATTTTCGCTATAAAAAAAGCTTACTGCTCCCAATTCACCCAGCGAAGCTCCAGCAACCCCAGCAAACGTAGAAATCAGTGGAGCCCTCCACCGAGGCCATTCAACCCAGAAAAATGCTTGAAGCGGACTAGCTCCCAACAAATAGGCAGACTCTACCTGCTGGCGCTGGCTTGTTTGCAGGATGGGCCATAACATTCGAAACGCCCATGGAAAAAAAAGGGTGCATTGGAGAGCCACAATGGCAGCTACGCTCCCTTCAAAAGGGTCTATCCATCGTCCATAGGCCAACCAAACTCCGAGGCTCAAAACTAAGATGGAAATCCCATGAGGTAAACTCAATAAAATTCCAAGCCAAGATTTTAACCTCGCGGTTCTTATGATTTTGCTTTGAATCAGTACCAAAGCTGCAATAGCTGTTGCCACAGCCCCCCATCCACTCAACCCAGCGAGAATGCATGAAAGCATCACCGGTTTGCCCACCAAAACTCGGAATTCCCCATCCATCAACCACTGAACCGAATGCCGATTGATCACTACGAAATAAGGCAAAATAAACAGCAGTACTGAACACCAGAGCGCAAGCCCGTAAGCTTTGTATTTTTTAACCCAAACCTTTCCCCTGCTTTCCTTAAGCGAATACAAGGACACAGGTTGACGAAGAGTCCCTTTCTTCTTGGCCTGAAAAAATAAGACCATTCCCCAAGGAATTCCAGCTAACACACATTCCCAAAGTGCAAAGATAGTAGCTCCACTCAGATCTGCAGTTCCATAGCGGAGCCGCTGGTAAATCGCCGTTTCTAGAGTTTGAACGGGTGGACCACCTCCTAAGATCAACACCAGTCCAAAACTCATCACACAAAAAGCAAAAGCCTGACAACTAGCAGCTGCCCAGGCCCACCGCACCTGAGGCCAAATCAGCCATCGCACTTGATCCCAGGCACTAGCACCTAGTGTCTGAGCTACCTCTAGCTGGGAGATAGCTAGAGATCTCCGACTCTGAGCTACGGATAAAGCAATAAGCGGAATATTCAAAAATGCATGAGCAAGCACGACAGCTTTCAGGGTATACGACCAGTCTAAATGAATGCCAAAAGTCGCTAAAACCCCGGACCGACCTAGCCAAACTACCCAAGCGGTGGCAGCCACCACGGATGGAATCCCTTGTGGCACGGCTAAAAAACCTTGCATTCTCGAGCGTGGAAAATAAAAACAATACTCCCCTACCCAAAGCCCAAGAAATAATCCAAAAAAACTTGAAACCCAAGCACTGATGCATGCTTGCTTGAAAGTCGCCACAACAAGAGCAAGAACTCCGGGGTCAAAAATGCGATGAATAGTGCTACTGAAATCTTCCTGGAACAAGCCACAGCTTACGGCCCATAAAGGAATCGCCACACATCCTAAACCAAATAAGGCAGTCCAAAAAAAACAAACCCACGTAATCCAGCTCGTGCTTGACATAAAAATTTTCATACTCTGAGAAATTCTCGGTATGTTTTTGCGAAAGAACAAAAATCGTGTCTTTCACAGCTTTCGCCATCCTGAGCGAGTAAAAACAAGATGTTTATCTTCCTGAATGGGATGCCGAGAATTGCTGTCATACTTTAGTGAACCACTCGACCCCATTGAGAAAGAAGATCTTCGATCTGCTGACCTTTTAATTCCGTTCGAATCAAGCGGGTGGGTTTTGGTAAATCCTGATAACTTTTCGGAAGTTCAGTGGATCCTATAGATCTTAAGACAGGCAGCATCCAATGGGTTCGAATCATAGCCTGTTGGACTTCAGGAGAAATAAGAAATTCTAAAAAATGTCGAGCCAGTTGTTTTTCTTGTTCTGTCTGTAACGCGCCTTTCACCCAGGCAGCTCCTTCAATTTGATAAGGCTGTCCTTCCTGAAACAAAACAGCGGTGTACCGTCTGAATGCCACCGGGTCCTGCTGCGCTTGATCATGATAGGCTTGACTAGTGATGTAGCTCCAAACTAAAGGTGCTTCTTTTTTCAAAAAAAGACCATAGGCTTCGTTCCATCCTGGAGTCAAGGTGAGCCACTGCCCTTTCAGCTGGCTCCAAAAATTCCAAACTTGGGTTCCAAAAATTTTCTTTGTTAGCAGAAGAAATGCCAACCCGGGAGTCGAAGTCCTAGGATCTTCCAAAATCAGGTTCCTTTTCCAGCGGGGATTCATCAGATCAGAAAGAGAGTTCGGAGCCGTCAGATGCAGTTGATTTAAAAATTCCTGATCTGCCATGATTGCAAAAATCCCATAATCCAAGGGAAGAAATCCTCTTTCTACGAAAGATTCAGGAAGCAATTGGGAATAACCCTTAGGCTCCCATTCACCCCAGCCTTCTAACCACGGCTTGGCTCGCTCCCAAAGGTTTTGATCAATACCCAAAACCAAATGCGCTACCCTTTTGCCTCGTTGAGCATCTAGTTGCAATCGAGCCAGAATTTGCCCTCCCTCTCCTGAAGCTAATGCCCGCACCCGACAATGGTACTTTTTTTCAAAAAGGGGAAAGATGACAGACCCTAACCCCCCTCTAGCAAGAAATGCATCATACGTATAGATGACTAACTCAGTTTTGTCATCTCGGGCTTCCGCCTGACAGATAGGAGAGATTGCAGCAGAAAAAATGGATGCGACCGCACAAAAGTGGCATCCCAGGTACCACCGTGCCTTCATTCTGGCTCATACCTCATGTCAGCCTTGGGCTTCAGCAATCGTACCTTGTTGTTTTTCTCTTCTCCGTCTGTCTCATAACGCCAAAGAATTTCACAATTTTGCAAATGGGTAGTCGTCTCTTCCTCGGCAGATCGGATATGGACGATTCCATTTTCATACAAAGTCACATCCGCATGGTCTATACAAGTGCCTTCCTCTCCTGGATAGAAAAAATTAACTCGCATCGCTAGACCTTCACGAATGATCTTCATAAGACTCCTAGTGTGATGGGTCCCACTCTACCTGTTTGGCAAGAGAATTGCCTAAGAAAATGCTTTTGGACCGTAAAGATTTGAATTCCCAGCCCAAAACATTTTCTTGAGCACTCTGGACAACTCTCCGATCTTCGGCTAGTCCTGCTTCAGAAAGCGGGAAGGGGTAGTGTATGAACCAGGGGTGGATAACACTTATTTTTTTTCTAAGCGGGTTACCTGTCGTTTTTGCAGGCCATCCCTGTAATCAAGTACGGATGGCTGATGTAGGCTGGACTGATATTTCAGCCAGCAATGCACTAGCTTCTGAGCTTCTGAGTCAAGCCGGTTACGAAACAAAAACGGTACAGCTTTCGCTGCCGGTGACCTTTCTCAGTTTAAAAAATAGGGACGTAGATGTATTTCTAGGTAATTGGATGCCTTCCATGCAGGCCGATATTCGACCTTATTCCCAAGAAGGTTCAGTTGAAACGGTAGGTACCCTTTTGAAAGGCGCCAAATTTACGCTGGCCGTACCCCAATATGTTTACCAAGCCGGTGTTCACTCGATTGACCAACTTTCTCAATTTTCAGATCGTTTTGGACGCAAAATTTATGGGATAGAACCTGGAAACGACGGAAATACCCATATTCAGTCCCTAATTGACGATACGGCTTTTCAACTAAAAGGCTGGAAATTAGTGGCATCTAGCGAACAGGCTATGCTCGCCGAAGTGACGCGAGCAATTCAACGTAAGCAATGGATTGTTTTCTTAGGCTGGGAACCTCATCCTATGAACCATAAAATATCCATAACCTATTTAAAAGGAGCCAGTCAGTATTTTGGTCCCAATCAGGGAGAATCTCAAGTCTTCATCAATACTCGAAAGAATTATTTAAAAGAATGCCCAAACATCGCAAATTTTCTCAAGCATTTTTCCCTTAACATGAAAATTGAAACGAACTTAATGGAAATGATTCTCGACAAAGGCATGGACCCAAAAACCGCAGCAAAAACATGGCTCAAAGAGCATCCACAGGATCATCAAAAATGGATGCAGCTAGTCCAACCTGCTCTCAATACTACAGGAAAGAGCTGAAAATGTTTAAAAAAATTCCTGTTGGATATTGGATTCAGCAGAGCATCGAACTGGGAACTCACCGATTCGATACACAGCTGCACTGCTTTTCAGAAACTATCAGCATTTTCCTAGAAAAGATCACTGATGCGATGACCTCCCTTCCCCCTTGGGCAGTGGCAGCCAGTCTTGGAGCCATGGTATTTGTCATGACTCGTAACTGGAAACGATCGGCCTTATCCATTTTAGGGTTGCACCTCATAATCAATCTAGGATTTTGGCAAGAAACTTTAGAAACCTTATTGCTCGTTTTAGCATCAACCTTCATTGCTTCTCTTTTTGGAATTCCTATTGGGATCTATATGGCTCACCACAAGTGGCTATATCAAATCATTACTCCAGGATTGGATTTTATGCAGACAATTCCTACTTTTGTTTACTTAATTCCAACATTAATGCTATTTGGACTAGGTGTAGTTCCTGGTATTATTTCTACAGTTATTTTTACTATGCCCGCTTCAATTCGAATGACACAACTTGGAATAAGCCAAGTATCCGCTTCGTTGACTGAGGTTTCCCATGCATTTGGAGCCACGTCTTGGCAGAATTTAATTTACATTGAACTTCCTGGAGCCCTGAAGACTATCCGAGCAGGAGTTTCTCAATGTCTCATGCTCTCGTTATCGATGGTTGTCATAGCAGCCATGGTAGGCGCTGATGGACTAGGCAAGCCAGTCGTTCAGGCTCTTAACACCGTGAACATTGCCAAAGGCTTCGAAGCCGGTATCTCAATTGTAATTGTTGCCATCTATCTTAATAATTTGGTTTCTGAGAGAATACAAAGACCATCATGAATCCACCAAACAAAGAAAGAAGCATATGTTTCACTATACAAAACTTGGACCTAATCTATGGCTCAAAGCCTAAAAAAGCCTTTACTGCCCTAGATGCAAATCAAACAAAAAGCGAGATTCAAAAGACTTTAGGAAATATTATTGCATTCCATAATATTTCATTAGAAATACGTAGGGGAGAAATTTTAGTCCTCATGGGCCTCTCAGGATCAGGAAAATCTTCCCTCCTTCGTTGTCTCAACGGTCTCAACGGAAGAGGAAATGGTTTTTCTCGTGGAAAGGTTCTCTATCATACCCCTGAGTGCTCTACTCCTATGGACATTCTTACCTGCCCTAAACGTGTCCTCAGAAATATTCGAAGGCATCACATTTCAATGGTTTTTCAGCAGTTTGTGCTTTTGCCGTGGAAAAATGTTTTAGAAAATGTCGCCTTTCCATTGAGACTCCAGGGCTTTCCAAAAAAAAGTCGCTTGAAGAGGCGAGAATTAGGCTACAAACCGTAGGACTTTCTGATTGGGCCTTAAGATTTCCCAGCGAGCTCTCAGGCGGAATGCAACAGCGAGTGGGCATCGCAAGAGCACTTTCCACTCAGGCTAGTATCCTTCTTCTGGATGAACCCTTTTCTGCGTTAGACCCTCTCCATCGAAGAAATCTTCAAGATGAGCTTTTAAATATTCAGAAAAATTTAAAAAAGACTCTCATTTTTGTCACCCATGATTTTAACGAAGCCATCCGTTTAGCCGATCGAGTGGCTATCATGGACTCAGGCCGGATCCTTCAACTCGGAAGTCCAAATGAAATCATCCAGATGCCCTCCTGCGAACGAGTCAGCCGCTTCGTTTCTCAGACTCACCCGCCTGAAATAAAACATAATAGATCTAAAGAATTTCATTTAGGAAACGAGAGTTCAAGATAATGTTTTTGGATCGTAAAGATTTGGATTGCCGATCCAAAAACATTATCTTGAACTCTCAAGAAAGGTAACCCTTGGAAACATTCACAGAAGGCGCACCCTCCACTCGCCTCAAGCTCTACGGCTTACTGAGTATTCAGATCATCTGGGCTGGAAGCTATATCCTCTCCAAGGTCCTTTTAGGGTTTTTCCCCCCCCTGATTTGGGCTTGCATTAAATGCACCTTAGCAGCAATCATTTTAGTCGCAATCGCTATTTTTACACGCCGTCCTCACCCAAAACCCAATTTTTCATTCTTCATTCCTTTGTGTTTTTGTGCCTTGTTAGGTGGCGTTCTCACTCAAGCATTTTTTCTCATTGGCCTAAAGTATACCAGCTCAACCAATAGCGGGATTTTAAATACACTCACTCCCTTAATAACCCTTCTGACCGTGATTTCAGTGGGATGGGAAAAACCCACAGTTTCACGAACAGTTGGGACAATGATTTCATTAGTAGGAGTACTCATTTTATGTCACGTTGAAGAATTCAAATCTCAATCATCCACCTTTTTTGGGGATTGTGTCACCATCCTTGGCAGTGTCGTATACGGAATATTTTTAGCTGTTTCAGGAAGTTTTTTCCAAAAACATGATCGAATCTGGATAACTGCTTGGATGTTTATTATTAGCTCATTGTGTTTTTTATTTTTGACAACTTCAGAAAGATTGCAGTTCCATATGCCGCAAATTACCTTTGGCATCGCATGTGCAGCCATTTACAGTATTGTGTTTTCCACTATTTTAGGAAGTTTTTTAGTAGTCTGGGTTGTCACTCATGTGCCAGCATCAAAAGTATCTCTCTTTGAATACATGCAACCGGTATTGACAAGTTTTTTAGCTTGGTTTTTTCTTAATGAAAGGTTAGGTCCACGGAGCTGGATCGGTGCGTTCCTTATTTTTGCTGGAGTTGGGCTCTCAACACTTTGGAGTTCAGATGACTGACCTGCCCCCCCCTCAAGACTTCGAACCTTACCCATTACTACCAGCAAGACCCATCCCCCTGCTGGATCAATCCCTAGCCCATGTGATGGAATCCGCTGCCCCATTTCTTAATAACCTGGGAAAAATGAAAACTCGCGGTTTTCTTCAAATTATCAAACAATTATTGTCTCAATCTCAGTCCAACCTCCAATTAATTGCAGAAAAAGAAGCCTGGACGGAAGTTTGCATGAGAGATTTTTATCTCTGCAACCGACAGTCTTTGTCATTTTACTCCAATGTATTTTATCTTTTCCAAGACCATCCGGAGTGTTTAAATGGGTTAGATCGAGCTGCTTGTTTGATTGCAGGATGCCTTGAGTTCTACCGAGAATATCAAAACAAACAGTTCAAGCCTTCAAACGAAGGGGAATCGCTTGTGGATCTTTCTCAATTTGGAAACTTATTTTCCGCAGCAAGAATTCCGCAAAAAGGTAAAGATCAAACAAAAAAGTGGACTGACCAAAACCACATCATCATTTTAATCCACGGCCAATTTTACCAAATCGAGCTTGAGGAGCCTCTGATCAAGAGCCCTTTACCTCGAATCCGCACTACTTTGCAGGCAATCGTAGAGGATTCGCATCGGAGCTACCGTGAACCGCCTTTGGGTATTTTGACTTCGCTTCCACGCAATTCATGGAGTGAGAGCTACCTGAACCAATCGGAAAAATTTGACAGGATTAACCGGGCCATTCTGGTCATTGCATTAGATCTTCACGAATTTCCAGCGACGCGAACTGAAATGATGTGGTTGATTTCTCATGGCAATCCGGAAAATCGCTGGTACGACAAAAGCCATCAAATCATTGTAACTGGAAATGGAAAAGCAGGAATCAACCGAGACCATACCTCGGTAGATGGAGCGACGTGCGGAAGGTATCTTTCCGAGATTTTCCAAAGAGCCATTCACATTCGGAAAACTGAAACACCCCCAGTTTCTTCCCCAGAACCCTATCCTTTTGAGAAAATAAAATGGAGTTGTACTAAAAGCGTTCAACTTGCAATATCTCAGGCTTTTCGTTTCTGTGAAAAAGAGGTGCAAAAGCGGAACATTTCAACCTTTGATATTTGTTTTTTTGGCAAAGAACTTTGCACAAAGAAGTCCTTGAGTGCAGACGCGGTCGTGCAGCTTGCCATTCAATTAGGTGTTTATCTCCATTTTGGGCGGCTTATGAGCGTGAATGAGGCTGTCAATATGCTGCACTTCCACCATGGACGGTATGACACCATCTGGTGCGTCACCCCAGAGTCTAAGAAATTTATTGAAGCAATCACCCAAAATTACCAGATCAAGGACCCCGAGCCTTCTCAAAAAATTAAAATTCGAGAAACTTTGATAAGCGCAGTATCTGCTCACCGCAAAAAAATCAAAGAATGCAAACTTGGTAAAAGTGCTGTTTCACACCTGACCGCCCTCATTGGCATGCAGCCTGAAAATAGAGGATTAGCAGTAGACTCCAGTGGCCTTCAAATTTTTAAGAAATGGGTGTGGAGGGACCCAGGGTTTTCCAAACTGATGAACTCAGACATTACCACTTCGGATCCAGGTTCCAGGCTTGGCTTCGAGCTTTCCGGGTTTACGGATACCAGCCCTGGCGTAATTGGAATTGCATACCAAGTTGCTCCTGAAAAGGTTAAATTTTACCTAAAAACCGACCATCAGTATCTTCAAGATTCAAAAGGGATTGAGCAAAACCTCCTAAGCGCATTTGAGAGAATCCATGAAATTCTTTCTAAAATCGACTCCTCTGTGCTAAAATGTGCCCTATGATTATTGCACGATCCCCTTTAAGAATTACTCTCGGCGGGGGCGGAACAGATCTTCCGTCCTATTATCAAGAACATTCTGGGTTTCTGATTGCTGCAGCCATTGATAAGTACGTTTATATCACCCTGCACCAGACGTTCCATCAAGAACTTATTGTAAAGTATTCTAAGTTGGAAAAAGTTCAAACGATCGAGGAGCTGGAGCATCCTATTGTGCGTGAAGCACTGAAAGCCGTAGGAATTGAACAACCCTCTTTAGAAATTACTTCTATGGCTGATATTCCAGCTGGCACAGGACTTGGCTCGTCCGGTAGTTTTACCACAGCCCTTTTAAAAACACTGCATGCCTATCGAAAAGTAATGATTCAACCTGCTGAGCTAGCGGAACAAGCTTGTGATATTGAACTCAATCGATTGCATGAGCCTATCGGTAAACAAGACCAGTATATTGCTGCCTTTGGGGGAGTCAATTGCTTCAAATTTATGCCGGATGGGCGAGTGGATGTTTCTCCCTTGCGGGTTTCTGAGGAAACCTTGCTCAACCTGGAAGACAATCTCTTACTGTTTTACACGGGCCAAACTCGTTCTGCCTCAAAGATTCTCAAACATCAAGACGAGCAAAGTAAAGCACGGGATAAGACCATGATTGAAAACCTTCATTTTATGAAGGATCTCGCGAAAGAAAGCCAAAAAGCTTTGGAATCAGGAGACATTGGCGAATTTGCTAGACTCATGGACATCCACTGGCAGAGAAAGCGGGAACGCTCAGCTGAAATGAGTAATTCTGAAATTAATCATTTTTATGAACACGGCAAAGCCAATGGCGCATTAGGTGGAAAACTCATTGGAGCTGGGGGTGGCGGGTTTTTGATGTTCTGCTCGGAAGATAAGTCCAGACTCAGACATGCAATGCGTGAAAAAGGATTAAAAGAAGTTCGATTCCGCTTTGATTTCCATGGAACTCAAGTCATCGCTCAGTAACCAGGTGTCGTCTTCTCCTGCTTTAGCTCAGATCGTAATTTTAGCGGGAGGGCTTGGCACTCGTTTGCGTCCTATTACGGAAACGATTCCTAAGGCCATGGTTCCCATTCAAGGCAAGCCCTTTGTCCACCATCAATTGGATCTATTAGCGAAAAATGAAATTCGAGACATCATTCTTTCTACAGGGTATTTAGGGCAAATGATTCAAGACTACGTCGGCGACGGACAGAAATGGGGAATCCAAGTTCGCTATGTTGACGAAGGAAAGCATTTAAGAGGAACTGGAGGTGCTATCCGGTTTGTATTGGATCAAGGTCTTCTGCAAGAGCGATTTTTAGTGACCTATGGGGACTCCTATTTACCCGTTGCTTATCAAAAAATCTGGCAGGAATTTCTAGGAACAGCTGAACCTGCGCTCATGACTGTGATGAAAAATTTTGAACAGTGGGACGCCAGTAATGCTTGCTTCGATGGATCCAAGGTAACTCTGTACGATAAGAAATTAAAAACCAAGCCGCCTGAAATGCGCTACATTGATTTTGGTTTATCGGGCTGGAGCAAGACTACGATCGCTACAGAGATTCCAAAGGATGAAAAATTTGACCTCGCCGATCTTTTTCACACACTGAGCGTGCAGAATCTTCTAGCAGGATACGAGATCCAGGAAAGATTTTATGAAATTGGTTCAGCTCAAGGAATTCAAGATTTGGAAAAATACTTAGACTCTCGCTTAGAATAACCCCCGGACTAAAGTCCGGGGTGAGAAAATGATTCTTTTAAGAGCCAATTTTTCTTTTCATGCTGACTTCAGATGCATGAAGCAGCAGCACAAAAGTGAAAGTCATAAAACCCGCAATCATCAAAAAAAGCCCTTCCACTGCAAGATATGTAGAAGTTTTGAGACCTGAAAGACGAAATCCCTCTTGAACGTAGTCGGCCACCATAAAACTGCTCAAAATAAGGCCGCAACAGCCTAAAAGTACACTCAAACCCACCGTCCGATGGTACTGGAACCGTCTCAACCACTTTTGAGTTGACTCCCCTGTATAATCAAAAAAAGTCTGCCCCAAAATTCCCATATAAACGCATTGAAGACCTAAAACACAAAGGGTCAACCCTAAGAGCATCCAATGAAGTGAAAAAGTAATGGGCCCCACCGTAACAGGACCCACCGTCAACGGTAGCATCAACAAAAGACCCAGCGTCAACGCTATCAACCCAGGCCTGGTGAGAAAAAAAGCAGGCCCGTAAATAAACATCGCCTTAAGATTAATCCAAGCAGCTTTCCACGGAGAGAACCACCCAGAACGCTTGTGATGACTTAACCTTCCATCTCGATCTTTTAAAAAGTGGATGGGCACCTCGGTAGTCTTGAGTTTCATATGTACTGACTTCAGAACCATTTCCGATGCGTATTCCCAAGATTGGGATCTTAAATCCATTGCAACAAATGCATCCCGAGTGAGCCCTCTCATTCCACAATGAATATCTGAAAAATGACTGGAGTAAATGACATTTAAGATCCAGGTCGTCACCGGCGTTCCTAAATAGCGATGCAAAGCCGGCATAGCACCAGGCTCAATCGTTCCGCAAAACCTTGAGCCCATGATAAATTCAAATCCTTGGGAAAATTTTTCCACAAAAGGTTTCAGTCTTCGAAAATCATAGGTGCAATCGCAGTCTCCCAGGATGACATATTTCCCCCGGATAAAAGGCAGCGCATCGATATAGGCCCGACCCAAACCCCGCTTGGGAGTCTTCAGAACCCGTGCGCCATTTTGCAGTGCAATCGAGGAAGTTTGATCGGTAGAGCTATCTACGATTAAGATATCCCCATCCACACCAGCCTCTAAAAGCCCCTGCTTACACCAACTCACAAATTCGGCAATCGTCAATTGCTCATTCAGCGCGGGCACCACAATAGAAACAAGCGGCACCCCTAAAGTCGGCCCAGGGTGCTCAGATAGCTGTGGAGGGGGCACTAATAGCTCCATATTACTTGAAGATGCCATGTCTACAGCCTGCCCTTGCGTGCTTCAGCAATCAAGGCCAACAGCGATTCCTTTAAGGCTTCTCGGGTAGACCTTTTGCAGGTCCACCCTAATTTTTGAATCCTGTCCGTATTGAGCCGAACAATGGGAATATCCCCTTTCCACCCTCGATCGCCCCCTGTAAATTGGTAGGCAACTTGGCTGGGTTTTAAATCTAAACATTCCAGAGCTAAATCAGCAATTTCCCTCACTGTAATATAATCACCCGTGGCAACGTTATACACCTCGAAAGGCTTTTGTGGATTTTCGCCTGCAACTTGGTCTGCTAGTCGGACAGCAGAAACAATATCTTTTACATGGATGTACGACTTACTTTGTTTTCCGTCGCCCAAAATACGCAAACAGGAGCAGTCCGTCAAAAGCCTGCGAACAAAATCAAACCCAACTCCATGGGTCTGCCTGGGCCCAACCACATTACCAAAACGAAACGCTCGCCCCACCATCCCAAACATGGAACAATAACTGGAAATCAGCACCTCCCCAGCCAATTTGCTAGCACCATAGGTAGACACTGGCGTTTTAGGACCAAAGTCTTCCATTGCCTCAGTCTCGGCCAGGTCTCCATAAACTCCGCTTCCTGAAGCATATAGGATTCTGCGAGTCTTACTGCGTCGCATCGCTTCTAAAACATTTTGAGTTAAAACCGTTCCTTCTCTAAAATCGATATCTGGCTCTACCGCAGCTCTAGCAATGTCGGGGTTGGAAGCCAAATGAATCACGTCAGAATGGCCTACCATGCAATCCGTCAAAAACGGGAGATCCTTTGCATCGCCCCTTATCACCTTAAATCGAAGATGATTGCTGTGCTGTTGATAATGCCACTCACGCCCAGAACTGAAATTATCATAGACCGTGACCTGCCCAGCAACCTGGCTGCCCTCAAGATCTTGCAACAGTGCGTCCACAAAATGACTACCAATAAATCCCGCTCCCCCCACGAGAAAAAACTTCTTGGAACCGCCTTGCAAAACAGTCATAAAGCACCTTTTTTTGAAATTTAGGTGAGAGATTAGCTTAGGTTCCTGACAAATTCAATACTACTTTATTTTTAATTTCAAATAGTTACTCATTAAGTTAAATATTTGAGTTATATAGTCAATTATATTAGAATAGATAGTAAGGGTGTAATCTGGACTATTTATGCTGAACGTTCCTGACTTTCTATCCCAAAGGCTATTCCAAAGTCTATTTTGTGGGCTTTTGAGCGTGGCACTTTCAGGCTGTTCCTTGTCAGGCATGATTCCATCTTCAACTACTTCTAATAGCTCATCAACCCCTTCCACCTATTCTCAGGACTCTTTCCAACAACCCCTTTCTGGAAATGGCGGGAACTCCAGTTTAGGAAGTGCTTCGAGCAGTGGTACCCTAAGCCTTGCCAGCACCCTTCCCATCGTCCCAGCACAAGGCGGAACCAATACTCAAATCTTACTTTCAGGCTATAATTTTCTCCCAGGATTGACGATCACCGTCGGCGGAACTCCCTGTAACAGCATATCCATCTCAAACATTTATACTGCTACCTGCTTCACCCCGGTCATTGGGGCAACAGGGGCTCAGATCGTTCTTCTCACAGATCCTACCACTGGAGATACTGCAACCACGACTTACACCTACAATGCTGCTCCCACCTTAACCAGTGTTTCGCCCACTTTAGGAGGATCCAACACTTCGCTCACCCTCACAGGGACTGGACTCCTCGCTGGAGCCACCGTCACAGTAGGCGGAACCCATTGTCCCATCACTGCAAGTGCTCTTCCTACCTCACTCACCTGCACGATACCTGCCCATTCCCCAGGAACCGTCGCAGTACAAATCACCAACGGTGATGGACAAACGGTATCCTTGAGCCAAGCGTTTACCTACGAGGTGGTTGGAAATCAAATCGTAACGGGACTCAATCATACCTGCACTTTAGTGAATGGAGGTGTCCAATGCTGGGGAGACAATACTTACGGTCAACTAGGAAATAACTCGACTGTCGCAAGTAATATCCTCGTTCCAGTTTCAGGACTTACCAGCGGAGTACAATCTATTGCAGCGGGCGACAATCACACTTGTGCTATCGTAAATGGCGGTGCTCACTGCTGGGGACTGAATAATTATGGACAGCTAGGAAATACCACCAATGCAGGAACCAATGCTGCCAATAAGACACCGCTCCCAGTCACTGCACTTACTTCTGGAGTTATCTCGATTACAGCTGGAATCGGGCATACCTGTGCCAGCGTATCCACTACTGGAATTCAGTGCTGGGGCTGGAACCACTATGGACAGCTAGGAAATACCACCAACAGTGGCACAGACACCGCAAACACAACCCCCACAACTGTGGTCAACACAAATCCTTCCCTTCTGCTCAATGGGGATTTTGCGGCCGGACAGGTCAGTAATACCACCTGGGCTCAATTTACAGGACCGACCTTGCTTCCCGGTGGAAATGGGGATTTTGAAACAGGAGTCACGGAATGGACAAGCTTTGTAGGTCCCAGCTTTACACTGGCTAGCGGACAATCGCTTCACGGAGATTTTGAAATCGCAGGTGATCTTGGAGCTTCCACCTGGCAAGCTTCCAGTGGTTCTTTCCAAGGTAGCACCCCTGCCATCTCAGCCGTGCAAGCCCATAGTAACACTCACTCTATGATGTGGCAGTATGCCAATAGTTCCACCCTGCCTCTGCAAACCACCTTTATTTTCTCTACCCCCCAAGATTTTTCTAATTACAATACGATCAGCGTTTGGTTTTTTCATGATACCTGGAACGATAGCACTCAGACCCGAACGATCTCTATCACGCTCAACTCAGTGGGGGCTTCAGCATCCTATTCGCTATCTACCGCTCCTGGTGGAGCTAATTTGCCAAACAATTCCTGGACTCAGCTTATTTCAAACTTAAACAAACCCAATTCAACCACTGGAACTGGGTTTAATTTAGAATCTATCACGTCTATCTCACTCACCATGCAAGACAGTACGAATCAATCAGGCACGGTCTTCTGGGACCAGCTTGAAATAAGCTCTGGCAAAAACACCACCACCCCTGAAACCGTTACCCAAAGCACGACTCAAGTTAAAACGGGAACTCACTCCATGAAATGGGCATACACCAACAGCGCAACCTTTCCACCTCAGGCAACCGAGGTGTTTTCTACTCCGCAAGACTATTCAAATTATAATTATATGGTCGTCTATTTTTATAATGACATCAATAATGGCGCGATCACACGAACTCTTTCTATGGCTTTAAAATCCGGATCGAATACTCAAATTTATTCAGTCATCCAAATTCCTGGCAGTATTTCCATGCCACAAAATGCCTGGTACACGTTTTACATCAATCTAGCAAACCCCACAGCCCCTTTGCCTACAACTTTTGACATGACGTCAATTAACTCAATTACGTTAAGCATGCAAGATAGTGCTGATCAACTGGGAAATGTCTACTGGGATGGGATTCAACTGGGATCAGGGATATTCTCAGGCTCCTCTCCAAAATCCAGCACCAATCCACTAGGAAATATTCCTAGCGGTCTTACGACAATGGAATGGGATTATTCAATGAGCTCAACCATCCCTGTTCAATCTACCCAACTCCTCTCGCCAAGTCTCAATCTTGCTGGAAGTTCTACCATTTCCGTTCAATTTTATAATGATCTGTTAGCTCTAGGAGATTCCCGAACCATTTCGATTATCCTGAGCTCAACAGGAGGAAACACCCAAACTTATTCTCTCACAGCAGTTCCAGGAAGCGGCTCTCTCCCTCAGAATGCTTGGACTCAACTTTCTGTCTCATTAAGCAGTCCAACTTCACACTCAGGAACCGGATTTAACCTTGCTTCTATCAATGCCATCACTTTAAAAATGACCGATAGCACGAATCAAACAGGCACCGTCTATTGGAACCAACTCCAAGCATCTAACGATACTACTAGTCAAACCGTTGTGGCAGGAGGACAACACACGTGTGCCATCAAAAATGGGAAAACTTTCTGTTGGGGTGACAATGAGTACAAACAGCTCGGCAATACCAGTGTAACAGTAGGTACTCAGGCGAACTCCACTCCGGTGGCCGTTGCAACCCCCTTCAACAGCAATACGGCCATGATCAGTGCTGGACGTTTTCACACCTGTGGTATCACCAATGGAGAAGCCTACTGCTGGGGTTACAATGCCTCAGGGCAATTGGGAGATGCAGGTACGACCAATCAATCTACGCCCGTCGGAGTGGTAGGATATAGTGCCGCTGGTAGTGGCGTGCAGTCCATTGTTGGGGGACATCAACATTCCTGTCTTATTCAAAATGGACAGGAGTATTGCTGGGGGAGCAATGCGAACGGCCAAATTGGAGATACCACTACTACCGATCGCCCTGCTCCTACTCTGGTTAACGGATTCATAGGAGGAACCCAAACTCTATCCCTAGGAGAATACCATAGTTGTGCCATTCGAAACGGAACGCCGTATTGCTGGGGCCTTAATGCAGATGGTCAGGTCGGAGATAACTCTAACATCCAAAGAGATGCCCCCGTTTCAGTCTTTGGATTGGCCTCTGCCATTGGAATTCAAGGCTTCGGCAGCTCCTTTGGGAGTTCCTGCGCTCTGATCAAGGGGAGCCCTCAATGCTGGGGATGGAATAGCAATGGCCAACTGGGAAACGCCTCCACTAACAATAGTAGCACACCCGTTGCTGTCGCAGCTCCGGCAGTTCCTCCTGCCAACATTTCCTATCAATCCATGGGAAGCGGTGGTCTGGCTCACATCTGCGGAATCTTAAACGGAGCTGCCTATTGCTGGGGCTCTAATAGTGAGGGACAGTTAGGAATTGGCAGCACCACAGACCAGAACGCTCCCTCTGCTGTCACCGGACTCACCTCAGGCGTTCAAATGGTATCTGAAGGCATTTATCACTCTTGTGCCCTTGCCAACGGAGGAGTGCAATGCTGGGGTATGAATACCTACGGTCAGTTAGGCAACAACGATAGTACCCTAGCCCAGCAAACTGCTCCCGTCGCAGTCTCCAACTCAGCAGGAGGCACTCCATTTAGCTCTGGGGTAACTTCCATTGCTACTGGCTCTTCGCACTCCTGCGCGTTGCAAAATAACGGGGTTTACTGCTGGGGAAGTGATCAGTACGGCCAACTAGGCGATAATCAGGCTACCAGCACCACGGGCTATCTTTCTACTATTCCTGTTGCTGTCCAAAACTCAGCTGCCTACGTTCCTATGAGCGTTGGAGTCACTGCAATTGTTACAGGAGCCTATCACACCTGTGCGCTCAACAGCTCAGGAGTCTGGTGTTGGGGACTGAATAACTATGGCCAGCTAGGCAATAGCACGTTAACAACGAGTCTCATTCCCGTCAAAGTTTCCACGCTG
>Ga0302320_10004386_pt1 | contig 32078 bp, 17 predicted proteins | sample Bog_T0_3_FD_202130 | JGI IMG/M metagenome (GOLD analysis project Ga0302320, IMG submission 202130) | Peat permafrost microbial communities from Stordalen Mire near Abisko, Sweden - Bog_T0_3 | ecosystem: Environmental > Terrestrial > Soil > Wetlands > Peat | place: Sweden: Abisko, Stordalen Mire... | reverse complement strand
TCCACCGTGGTTTCCGTGGTCTCGATGAGCAGGTCGCCGCCCTTGGGCATGGCGTCGCGCGCGTTCACGGCCAGGTTCATCAACACTTGTTCGACCATGCCCGCATCGGCAAAAGTCATCAGCGGCGCGGGATGCGGATGCAACTGCAGCCGCACGTCCTCGCGGATGAGGCGCTGGAGCATCCGGGCCAGGTTCATCACCACTTCATTCAAATCCAGCAGGCGCGACTGCATGACCTGGCGGCGGCTGAACAGCAGCAACTGCCGGGTCAGGTCGGCAGCCCGGTGGGTGTCGGCGCCAATTTGCTGCAAGCCTTCCCGCACTTCTGGCGGCAGATGTTCCGTCATGCCGATCAACTCGGTCTGCAACAAGAGGGACGAAAGGATGTTGTTGAAATCGTGGGCCACGCCGCCGGCCAACTGGCCGACCGCCTCCATTTTTTGGGCTTGCCGGAGCTGATCTTCCAGACTTTTGCGCTCGGTGACGTCGCGCGCGATGGCGGATATAAAGCTGTCCTGACCCTCTGCGTCCTTGTGGACAATGAGCACCAGCGAAACTGGAATCTCATGGCCATCGCGGTGAAGCAGGGCGGTTTCGCTTTCCCAAGTGCCCTTTTGCCGGGCTGCGGGAAGACCCTGGCTGGCGATGACGCGGGCCGCCCGACGCGGCTGCAACTGGTCCAGTGTCAGTTCGCCCAGTTTTTCGTCTTCGGCCAGGCCGATGAGTTTCCGTCCGGCGGGATTGATGTGAATGATGCCGCCGTGGCGGTTGGCAAACAGCACGAGGTCGCTGGTGTTTTCCATGACGGTGGCGAGGCGGGCGCGCTCCTGTTCATGGCTGCGCTCCCGTTGCAGTTGGTTGATGCGCCGTTGAAACTGCCGGCGCGTCATCCGGCGGACCAGCCAGCCGGCGCCGCCCGTCACGGCCAGCACCGCCAGCAACTTGAACCAAAGGGTTTGCCAGATGAACGGGCGGATGGTGAAAGCCAGCGCGGTTCCGGTTTCATTCCACACCCCGTCGTTATTGGCGGCCTTGAGCTGCAGAACATACCGGCCGGGAGCCAGCTCACGAAAATGCAGTTCATGATGATTGCCCAGGTCCATCCAGTGCTGGTCCACGCCTTGCAAGAGATAGGCATAGGCCACCTTCTCCGGGGCGGTGTAACTCAAGCCATAAAAACTGAAATCCAGTTCGACGCTGCCGGCCGGCAGCACCAGAGGCTCAACGTACGGCTTGAGACTGAAGTGGTTCGTGCCGAAACGGTCGGTGAAGGCGACGCTCTCAATCACCACCGGCGGCGGGTTGGTGTTGAGCCGCAAGTGTGCCGGATCCACCGTGACGACGCCGCGATCGGTTCCGAACCAGAGGTGGCCCGCATGATCGCGCCAGGCGTTGGGCTGGTAACCCTCGTCGCAATAGTCGGAACCGAGGCCATCGCTGACGTTAAACACGTTGAAGACGGCCGGGGGCGACGGTTGTTCCGCCAGGCGGTGAAGTTCCGCGCCCGCCACGCGCAGAATTCCGTGGGTGCTGCCCAGCCAGAACCATCCGTGTCCATCGTCGAGTATGGATCCGATGGTCTGGGCGGGCAGACCTTGTGGCCTGCCTATCAGGGTCGTTTTTCCGCGATGGACGCAAGCGAGGCCGTGTTCAAATATGCCAATCCACAGATAACCCTCAGCATCCATGGTCAGCGAATTGATGCGTTCTCCGGGCAGCCCCGGGAGCTTGGTAACCTGGGCTGGATTTGCCCCGTCCATCCGAAAAACGCCGTGGGCGTATGTGCCGATCCAAATGGCGCCTGACTTCGCATCTTCGGCCAGCGCCGTGATGGCGATTCCAGCGATCAACGGATTGGTGACGCAATCCGCTGTCGTGCCGCCATCTATCATGCACAATCCCAGAGGGGTGCCCACCCAAATGCGCCCATGAGAATCCTCCATCATTCCGGAAGCGGTTCGGCCCATGGTTGCGGGGAGCGGAAACTGGCGGGTGACTCCTCCTGCCTGAACATAGAGCCCGTCATTGAAAGTGCCGATCCAGAGCCGGCCCTGCCGGTCTTGCAGCAGACTCCAAACATATTGGCCGCCAGAATCGCTGGGAATGGGCCGTTCCGCCTCGACCGTGCCTTCGTGAATTCGCGCGATGCCGCCGCCATGCGTGCCGACGACAATCTCGCCCGGCGAGGTTTCAGTGACCGTCCGGACGATATTGTCGGGCAAGCCGTCGGCCCGCCCGAAGGTGACGAACTGCCGTGGTTTCAAGCGAATCAGGCCGTTGCGAGTTCCACCTGCCCAAATATTCCCTTCCAAGTCTTCCGCCAGGCACCAAATGGCATTGTGAGCCAGGCCATTGGCGGCGTTGATGGCGAAAAGCTCGCCACCGGGCCGCAGGTGAGTCAAGCCGCTCGTGATGGAGCCAATCCAAATCGCCCCTGACCGGTCTTCCATTAAACTGCGTGGCTGGTCCAGGTCGGGCGCCGGATAGTTGGTCACCGTGCCATCGGCTTGATAGCGCTGGAGTACGCCGGGAAGGTAAACCCAGAGGCCGCCGGACCGCGCCGGCGCGGCCAGCAATGGTTTTGAAATGGCGTCTGCCGGCCCGAACCGCAACCAGCCCTTGGAGGTCAGGCGTCCGATGAAGCCTCTATTCGCCAGCCAAAGCTGGCCATCCCTCGCATCCGTGACACAGAAAACCCCGCTGGGCTTCAGTCGCTCGGGCGGGGAAAATCTTTTCACCTTGCCGTCAACCACCTGGTAAAGCTGGCCCGTCATGCCGCCGAGCAGAACCCGACCGCTGAGGTCTTCGGCGACACTGCGAATTTCAAGGTTGGTCCCGATTATTGCCCGCCAGACTCCGTGGTCATACAGTGAGAGGCGTCCAGCTCCTTGCGCCCACAACCGGCCGGAACGATCGGTTTCCAGAAAAGGAACTGTTTCCGTCAACCCGGCCAGGTCGGTGAATTTTTCGGCCCGGCAAAAATTGACGCCATTGAAACGCAACAGCCCATCGGGCGATCCCACCCACAGATAACCATCCGGCGTCTGGGCCACCGCCAGCGCTGAACTCTCCGTCACGCCCTCGTGATCCTGCCAGGATTCGATGAGAAAGTCCGAACTTTTGCCCCAGACTTGGGCGGTCCAAAATGAACCCGCCAGGGCCACCCAGGCCGCCGCCAGGCAAACAATTCTGAGACCGCAATTTGGCATTCTTGTGGTCATGCTGCGGGGGCGCCCTGCCTCGATTCGTCCAGGCACCTGCGGATGGTTTCCAGGATCTGCTCCGCGTCAAAGGGCTTTTGCACAAAAGCCTCGCCGGATTGCAATTGAAAGTCCCTTCCGGCAATGTCCGCGCTGTAGCCGCTGACAAAAATCACCTTCAGACCCGGCCGTTCCGCTCTTAATCGCCGCCCCAGTTCCCGGCCGCCCAGTTCTCCGGGCATCACCAAATCGGTCAACAACAAGGCCACGCTAGTCCGGTGTTTCTGCCAGACCTCGAGCGCTTCGGCGCCCTCGGCGGCTTCCAATACCTGGTAGCCATGCCGCTCGAGTATCTGGCGGGTGGAGGTGCGCACCGCCAATTCGTCCTCCACCAGCAGAATGGTCTCCGTGCCGCCGTTGCTTTTGGGCTTGGCTGCCGCTGCGGCTGCTGGCGCTGCCGTCCCGGCGCTGGCGGGCAGATAAATCCGGAAAGTTGCGCCCCGGCCGGGGTGATTCTCCAGTTTGATCCAACCGTGATGCTGTTTGACGATGCCAAACACTGTTGCCAGCCCCAGCCCCGTGCCCTTGCCCGGCTCCTTGGTGGTGAAAAATGGCTCGAAGATCCGCGGCAGGATTTCGGGCGCAATCCCGCTGCCTGTATCCGTGACGCTCAAGCAGACATACCGCCCCGGCGCGGCCTCGGGATTCAAGCGGGCCTCGCTTGGGTCCACCGTGGTTTCCGTGGTCTCGATGAGCAGGTCGCCGCCCTTGGGCATGGCGTCGCGCGCGTTCACGGCCAGGTTCATCAACACTTGTTCGACCATGCCCGCATCGGCAAAAGTCATCAGCGGCGTGGAATGCGGATGCAATTGCAGCCGCACGTCTTCGCGAATGATGCGCTGGAGCATCCGGGCCAGGTTCATCACCACTTCGTTCAAGTCCAACTGGCGCGACTGCATCACCTGGCGGCGGCTGAACAGCAGCAACTGGCGGGTCAGGTTGGCAGCCCGGCGGGTGTCGGCGCTGATGTGGCGCAAGCCCTCCTGCACTTTTGCCGGCAATGACGCGGTCATGCTAAGCAACTCGGTCTGCAACAAAAGGGACGAAAGGATGTTGTTGAAATCGTGGGCCACGCCGCCGGCCAACTGGCCGATGGCCTCCATCTTTTGGGCCTGCCGGAGCTGTTCCTCCAACAGCAAATTGTCCGTGAGGTCGCGGGCATTGAAAACGCAGTGCTGTTCACCCGCGGGAGTCTGGATGCAGGTTCCCACCGTCTCCACGGTTCGCCAGGAGCCGTCCCGATGGCGCAGTCGCGCGATCACCTTGCTGGGCCGGCCAGGTTGCGCCGCTGCCAGGACCAGCGCCGCCCGGGTTTTGGACAGGTCTTCGGGATGGATCAATTCGAACAGGTTGCGTCCCAATATCGCTTCCGCGGGATGACCCAGAATCCGTTCCCCGGACGAACTCTGATAGGTGATGAGCCCGTCCAAATTGATGACCGTGATGCTGTCGGAGGAATGTTCAATGAGCGAACGAAAATGTTTCTCTCGCCGCTGAAGTTCGGCTTCCGCGCGCTGGCGCTCCCGGGCACGCTCCTGCTCCAGACTGCGCTCCCGTTGCAGTTGGTCAATCCGCCGTTGGAATTGCCGGCGCGTTAGCCGGCGGACCACCCAGCCGCCGCCGCCCGCCACGGCCAGCAGCGCCAGCAGCCGGAACCAGACGGTTTGCCAGAAGAAGGGCTGGATGGTGAAGGCCAGCGTGGTTCCGGTTTCATTCCATACGCCGTCGTTGTTGGCGGCGGTCACGCGCAACACGTAGCGGCCCCGCGCCGGTTCCCGTAAATGCAACTCGCGATGATTGCCCAGGCTGACCCAGTCATTCTGCACGCCCACCAACTGGTATTTCAAAACGACTTTTTCCGGGGCGGTCAGACTCAACGCGTCAAAATCAAATTCCAATTCGGTGCTGCCCGGGGGAATCACGAGCGGGCCGCGCGGATTCAGTTGCACGTGGTCGATGCCGGCATGGTCGTTGAAGGTGACCTGTTCAACCACCACCGGCGGCGGCGGGTTCGTGTTGAGGCGCAAGCGCGAGGGATCCACGGTCACCACGCCGCGATCGGTGCTGAACCAGAGGTGGCCCGCATGGTCGCGCAGCGCGGTGGGCTGAGAGCCCTCGGCACAAGAGTCGGAAGCCAGGCCGTCGCTGACATTGAACAGGTTGAAGGCTGCCGGCGGCGCGGCGGATGAGGCCTGCGCCACGCGGCGCAGTTCACTGCGCGCCACACGCAGGATTCCATGGGTCGTGCCCAGCCAGAAGCAGCCGCAACCGTCATCCAGGATGGAACCAATCGTATCGGCGGACAATCCCTGCGCCGGCCCAATGAACGTCGTTTTCCCGTCGTGGAAACAGGCAAGCCCGTGTTCGAACAGCCCGATCCAAAGGTAGCCCTCGTCATCCACCGACAGCGAAGTGATGCGATTGCCGGACAGCTTCGGAACCGGAGTCGCACGGGACAGGTCCTGACTGTTCATCTCGAATACACCTTGGGTGTGGGTGCCGATCCAGATTTTGCCGGATTTCGCATCCTCCGCCAGCGCGGTGATGGCCGCGCCGGCAAAGACCGAGTTGGTGAAACAGGTCGTCATCGCGTCGTTCTCGATGACCCCCAGCCCGGCTGAACCGCCCACCCAAATGCGCCCGCGCGCGTCCTCCATCAGCTGGTTGATGGTGGTCCCCAAAGCCGCCGGGGTGGGGAAGGATCGCCGGATCCCGTTTACTTGTGCAAAGAGGCCGTCATTGAAGGTGCCGATCCAAAGCCTGCTTTTCCGATCCGGGAGCAGACTCCAGACAAACTGGCCGAGGTCGTCCGCCGCGCCAGGCTCCGTCTCGACTTTACCGTGGCGAATGCTGGCGATGCCGCCGCCATGCGTGCCGACGAGGATCTCGCCGGACGACGTTTCCGCAATTGCCTGGACCGAATTGTTAGGCAGACCTTCGGCGCGCCCGAAGTTGAAGAACTGCTGCGGCTTAAAGCGATTCAAGCCGTTCAGGCTTCCACCCGCCCAGATATTGCCTTCGCGGTCCTCGATAACACACCGGATGGCATTGTGAAACAGGCCGTTGGTGACGTTGATGACGGAAACCTCTCCGCCGGGGCGGAAGTGGAAGAGGCCACCGGCAATGGTGGCAATCCAAATCGTTCCGGTCCGGTCTTCGATCATTTCGCGCGCCTGACCCAGATTGGGCGCCGGAAAACTTGTCCGCGTGCCGTCGGCGTCATAGCGACAGAGGGCATTTGGACTATAGACCCAGAGGCCGCCCGTTTGCCCTGGCGCGGCCAGCAGCAGCGGGGGCGCGACGCCCGCCGGCCCAAAACGCACCCAGCCTTTGGCCGTCAAACGCCCGATGAAGCCTTTGTTAGCCACCCAGAATTGGCCGTCCCGCGCATCCGCAACGCAGAATACTCCGTTCGTCTTGGTGACTCCTTCGGGCGGGGGCAGGCTGGCCACCGCGCGGCCAACGATGGTGTAAAGCTGGCCTTCGCCGCCGCCAATCAGCACCTGGCCGGTGATGGATTGGGCGACACTGCGCACATTGAGGTTGGTTCCCTCAAAGCTCCGCCAGCTCCCGGCATCATAACAAGCCAGACGCCCTTCCCCGCAGACCCACATGCGGCCGGAATGATCCGTCTTCAAGAAGGTGATCACCCCGTGCAGCCTTTCAAGCTGGGTAAATGCCGCAGCCCGGTAAAAATTGATCCCGTTGAAACGCAACAACCCGTCCGGTGAACCCACCCACAAATAACCATCCGGCGTCTGGGACAGCGCCGTTACGGAGCCCTCGGGAATGCCCTCGTGATCCCGCCATGATTCCGTCAAATAATCGGCATTCCCGCCCGAGGCCTGAAGGCTCCCGCACAAACTGGCCAGCGCCAGCCAAGCCACGGCCTGACAGGCGGTTAGGAAACAATCTTTGCGCGGAGGGCAAAATCGGAAACAATTGACTGGCGCTTTTTTTTCACGAATCAGGAACACCATTGTAATGGCTAAAAGGTTAACGACATCGGGGTTGCTTGCCAGTTTTATTTTGGCCGGCGCCCCGCCCACAACCGCATTAGGAGGCGATGACCCGGGCGGCTTCGCGCGCGACCATCAGTTCTTCCCGGGTATGGATGACAAAGATGCGCGCGCGCGAACCGGGCGCGGCGATATCCAGGTCAGGCTGTGCTTGTTCATTGCGATTACGGTCGAGCTGAAGCCCCACTATTTCGAGCCCTTCGCAAACCCTGGCCCGCAAGGCGGAGGAGTTTTCACCCATGCGATCGGTGAAGACCAAGGCATCCAAGGTCCCCAAGGTGACGGCCAGCCCGCCGATGGCGGTCCGCACTCGATCGGCAAACATTTCGAAAGCAAGTTGCGCCCGTTTATCGCCTTTTGCCGCGGCCGGTTCAATGTCAGCCAGATCGGCGGAGATGCCGGAAACGCCCAATAATCCGGAAGCGGAGTTCAGCGCCTGATCGATTTGTTCAATGGTCAAGCCGTGTTGTTGCTGCAAGGCGATCAAAATGCCCGGATCCAGCGAGCCGGGACGGGTGCCCATCATCAGTCCATCCAGGGGACTGAAACCCATGGTGGTCGCGATGGCGGTGCCGCCTCGCACGGCCGTGGCGGAGCAGCCGCCGCCGAGATGACAAATGACAACCTTAACTTGCTCGATTGGACGATTTAACATTTCGGACGCACGGCTGGCACAATAGGCGTGGCTAAGACCATGAAACCCAAATCGCCGGATGCCCCAGCGCTCGTAATAATCGTAAGGCAAGGGATAAACGAATGTCTTGGGCTCCAAATGGGCATAAAAAGCAGTGTCAAACACGGCCACTTGCGGCAGGCTCGAAAAGGCGGACTCGGCAGCTTCGATGGCCCGCAGCGCCGGGGGATTGTGCAAAGGCGCCAGTTTGCCCAAACCCGAGATGACCCGCTTGACCTTTTCGTCAATCAGCACGCTGGCTCGAAACTCGGTTCCGCCATGCACGATCCGATGGCCAACGACATGGATTTTGGTCGTGCGACTCCGTCCGCTGCCCAAGGCGGTCTTAATGGCCCAGTCAGCAGCGGCTTCATCGCTGCGGGCGTCAACCACTGACTCCGCCACCAAGCCCCCGTTGAGCCACACCTTCAGCCGGGCGCGCTCACGATCGCCATTGGCCCAAGAGATTTCGCCTTCGCGAAACGCCTCCATGAGGCCGCTTTCGAACAGCGCGAATTTCACGCTGGTAGAACCCACGTTGATCGTCAGCACATTCATAATTCAATATAAAAAAGACTTGAAACGCGAATTGTGCGAATTGGCGCGCATCAGATTAAGGGCTGCTCCGCCCAGTCGCCGCAAAGCAATTTGGCTTGTTCCAATACGGTTTGCGTGGCCTTTTCCTGTTTGTCAGGCGGGTAGCCGTATTTGCGGAGAATTCGGCGGACGAGAACGCGGATTTGGGCCTGCGCTGATTCGCGGAGTGTCCAGTCAATCGTCACGCTTTTGCGGACATGGGAAACCAATTCCCTGGCAATGGTCTTTAACGTGGGTTCGCCGAGAACTTTCACCGCGCTGTCGTTGGCTTCAAGCGCATCGTAAAACGCGACTTCATCATCCGTGAGGCCGAGTTTGTCTCCACGCTGCTGGCCTTCGCGCATTTGTTTGGCGAGTTCGATCAATTCGGCGATGACCTGCGCGGCCTCAATGGTGCGGTTTTGATATTTGCGGATGGTCGCTTCGAGCATCTCGGCAAAGGAACGGGATTGGACGAGATATTTCTTCGACCGGATTTTCAGTTCGTTATTGAGCAGCTTTTGCAACAACTCCACCGCCAGGTTGCGCTGCGGCAGATGCTGGACTTCTTGCAGAAACTCGTCGGACAAGATGGAAATGTCCGGCTTCTTTAAGCCGGCGGCGTCGAAAATGTCTATGACCTTGTCGGAAGCAATGGCGCGCGACACGATTTGCCGCACGGCCGCATCCAATTCCTCCGGCGATTTTTTGCCGCCTTCGCCGTCAATGCTCTTGGCCAGCACGGCGCGGACTTCCTGAAAGAAACCGACTTCGTCGCGAATTTCCAACGCTTTTTCGTGCGGCACGGACAACGCAAACGCCTTGGAAAGTTCCGTGACGGCAAGCAAGAAGCGCGGCTTGCCGTCCTTTTGCTCCAGCACATGGTTGGCCGCGAGACCAATCATTGGCAACCGTTTTGCGGGTGGTGTTTCGGCGGCGGATTGGTATTCGAAGCCGTGCAGGATGGCGCAAACCTGCTCGTATTTCTCCAACATCACGGCAACGGCTTCCTCCTGGTCCAGCTTGATTTCGCCTTTGCCCTTGCTGTTGGTGTAATCGGCCAGCGCCAGTTTCAATTCCTCCGCCAAGCCGAGATAATCCACCACCAAGCCGCCCGGTTTGTCCTTGAAAACCCGGTTCACGCGGGCGATGGCCTGCATGAGACCGTGGCTGCGCATCGGCTTGTCCACATACATCGTGTGCAGGCACGGCGCGTCAAAGCCCGTCAGCCACATGTCGCGCACGATGACGATCTGGAATGGCTTTTTCGGATTCTTGAAGGCTTTGGCCAGTTCCTCCCGGCGCGTCTTGCTGCGAATGTGCGGCTGCCATGCCAGCTTGTCGGAGGCCGAGCCGGACATGACAATTTTCATGACGCCTTTGTCGTCCTTGTCGCTGTGCCATTTGGGACGCAGTTTCCGAATCTGCTCGTAAAGCTCCACGCAGATGCGGCGGCTCATGCACACAACCATCGCCTTGCCTTCCATGGCCGCGTAACGCGCCTCCCAATGCTTCACAAAATCCTCCGCCACCAGTGCCAGCCGCTTGTCCGTGCCGACCATGGCCTCCAACTGCGCCCATTTGCGCCGCAAACTTTCCTTGGTGGATTCCTCCGCGTCTTCGGTGACCTCCTGAAAGTTTGGGTCAATCTTCGGGCGTTCCTCCGGCTTCAAATCAATCTTGGCCAGCCGGGCCTCGTAATAAATCGGCACGGTGGCGTGGTCCTCTTTGGCCTGGAGAATGTCATAGACATCAATGTAATCGCCGAAGACCGCCTGGGTGTTCTTGTCGCCGCTCTCAATCGGCGTGCCGGTGAAGCCGATGAACGACGCCTTGGGCAGCGCATCGCGCATGTGCTTGGCAAAGCCGTCAATGAAATCGTATTGGCTCCGGTGTGCTTCGTCAGCAATGACGATAATATTGCGCCGGTTGGAGAGCAGCGGATGTTTGCCGCCCTTTTCATCAGGAAAAAACTTTTGAATCGTGGTGAACACTACGCCGCCGCTGGCGACGTCGAGCAGTTCACGCAAGTGCTCGCGGCTTTCCGCCTGAACCGGTTTCTGCCGCAGCAACTCCGAGCAAAACGAGAACGTGTCGAAAAGTTGGTCGTCCAAATCGTTGCGGTCGGTGAGCACAACGATGGTGGGGTTCTTCATGTCAGGGTGCTGGACAATTTTCCCGGCGTAGAAGACCATGGAAAGACTCTTGCCGCTGCCTTGTGTGTGCCAGATGACGCCCGCCCGCCTGTCGCCGACCGGCCGCGAAACCTCGACGGTTTTTGCCACGGCTTTATTGACCGCGTGGAATTGGTGGTAGCCCGCCAGCTTTTTCAGCGGCGAAGCATTGCCCGTCTGGAAAGACCCGGCGTCTTCAAAGACAATGAAGTTGCGGATGAGGTCCAGCAGGCGGGCCTTTTCAAACACGCCTTTGAGCAATGTTTCGAGTTGCAGCGAACCCGGCGGCACGAGTTCCTTGCCCGTGATGGTGCGCCACGCCATAAATCGTTCCCAATCCGACGTGATGGTGCCGAGCCGCGCTTCGTGGCCGTCGGAGATGACTAGCAGCGCGTTCGAGTGGAACAGCGACGGGATTTGCGCCTTGTAAGTTTGGAGCTGGTCGAACGCCTTGCGGATAGTGGCCTGTTCGTCCGCGATGTTTTTGAGTTCCTGCACTGCCAGCGGCAGGCCGTTGATGAACACCACTACGTCCACCCGGCGGTTGCACTGGCCTTCCTCGACCGTGAACTGGTTGACGGCGAGAAATTCGTTCCTGGCCGGATTTGCAAAATCAATCAGCCAGACCTTGTCGTGAACGATTTGGCCTTCCTGGGCACGAAACTCCACGTCCACGCCCTCCATCAGCAGCCGATGAAAGGCGCGATTATTTTCGATGAGGGTCGGATGGCTGATCAACCGGACCTTGCGCAATGCTTCTTGCAGACCCTCCGGCGGAATCCTGGGATTCAAATCTTCCAATTTGGTTTGGAGCCGGTTGAAAAGGAAAACCTGGTGGTAGTCTTTGCGTTCCGCCGCGGGCTCGCCCGGTGCAATCGCCAGCCCGGACAGGATTTCATAGCCCAAGCCTTTCAGCCAGTCGAGGGCGGCTTCTTCAACGATGGATTCGGTGAGCTTCATCCGTGGCTAGACGGGGACCGGCAATGATTCGCTGAATCGCAGCTTGACCCAGCCCAGCATCTCAAGATTTCGAATGGCTTCAGCCAGACTTTGTTGTTTCGACTCGTCTTTTTTCCACAGCTTCTTCCATTCGAGGATGTAGTTGAAAAGGTCCGCCTCGCTGACTTCCTCCGGTTTCCTTTCCTGCTTGAGGTTTTGGACGGCGAAAATCACCGTGGCCACCTCCTCAGCCTGATCGGTGTTTTTAATTCGGCTGAACAAATCCACCGTCTTGTCGATCTTGCGTTGAAAGGGTTTCAACTCCTCCGTAAGCTTCACTCGTGCCGTCGCATACTCAGGCCCTACCCGTAGCGTGGTCATTTGGCCGAGTTGCTGTTCAGTCACCCAGTTGTTATTGGCCAGAACGTTGATGGCCTCCTTCACTTCCTCTGCAAAGGGTCCATAGCTGTTTCGCTCGAATTGAAAGCCTGTGTCTACTCCCTGCTTCGTGAGGATGTAGCAGATTTTCTGGAAAATCGTCCGGCCCACGGGATTCGCGTAAGGCTGCTGTTCCAACTCGTAAAGCACCTCAACCAAGGCTGCCCACTCCGGACGCAACTTCTCTCTGCGACGTCCCTTGACGCTGAACTCCATTTGCTGGTCCGCTCCGAGAAAGTCCTCCTTCAATTGATTCGAAGGCGTCCCGAAGGGCGCATATAACTCCACCGGTATGCCTAGCCCTTTGAGCTTTGAATACATGAGCGGACCTACGGTTGCCCATTCCAGACCACCGTTGCCGCAGCCGAGCGGGGGAAACGCAACTGACGTTACCCCCCACGCTCGAAAATGCTTCAGAAAGTAATCTAGTCCGGCCTCCACGTCATCGAGACGCGTTGCCGCCCGCCAGTGCCCCTTGGTGGGAAAGTTCACAATTGAGACCCCGGTCAAGTCCTTGTAGTGGTAGGGCTCGCCGAGACGCATTTCGCCGCGGGCGCAACGGTCGGCGTAGTCCTCGAACATGGCCGGATATTCTTTCTTGAAAATCTGGGCGATCCCTTTGCCCATGATGCCCACACAGTTCACTGTGTTGACGATGGTCTGCATCTCACTGGCAAACATGTCACCGATAAGGGCTTTGATTGTTGGTGGAGTCGTTTTCATGGATCAGTGTGGAAAAACAGGTCTGCGTTAATAACGATCGGAAGCGCGAAACCGAGTTCCTCCAGTTTCTTGCGCACGGCAGCATTCATAACATAAGCTCCCAGAAGGTAACCCGGCGGAATGCTATGTGGAATCAGTGCCTCCGCACACTTGGCGCTGCTGTGCCGCCATTCCTCAATCTGGTTGCCTGGATGTTTCCAGTTCACTGCGAAGACGTAGTCCAGATCCATGAATTGCAAACGGTCGGGAGCCGAGAACTTCACATACTTGCTCACGGCATTCTGATCCGTGATGACCGCTCCGGAAATCTTGAGAATCTCTGTTGAAACGCGCAGCACACAAAGGGAATGTGCCTCATTCCGTCTCCGGGACATCATCGGATTCCGGGCGTGGAAATATACGTTCGCGTATTCGTGCAATGCCAACCCTCCCGGAATCCGCTTCTGGTCCCGCTTGTCCTGAACATCCTGCAACGCAACCGAGTGATGCGGCAGCTTTGAAGCCTGAGCGTACGAAAGAATCCCATTCAGAAGAATGGAAGGGATATTCACAAGGGAAGTGATGTTCTGGAACTCCGCGAGTTTCATACAGTTTGCCGTTCCGGATTATGCACGACTTCTTCGACGTCCGCCACACGCAACTCGCCCAACAGGAGCTTCGGGAGCAGCGCGTCGCGCAACTCGGCGAGTGTGCGGGAATCTGGATTATTTGTAATTGGCCTCATTTGCTTTGCAATGCGCGCGCACTTTTTCGAGCCACGGCTCATACCAATACCAACAATCTTCCACAACAACGCCGAGCCCCTTTGAGGGGTTTTTGGCATCCTCGGCTTCCAGCATGGCGACGAGCACCTGCACGACGCATTGCGGGGTGTAGAACTCGCCCCCGCCCTTGCCTTCCGCGCTGGCGAACTTGCCGAGAAAGTATTCATAGACGCGCCCGAGCACGTCCTTGGACTTGGCCGCCGATTCGGTGAAGCCGATGTTGCTGATGATGTCCACGAGGCCGCCGAGCCGGACTTTGTCGAGGCTGGGCCGGGCGTAATCGCGCGGCAGCACGCCCTTGAGCCTCGGGTTTTCCCTTTCGATGGCAATCATTGCCTCGTCAATGACCTTGCCAATCTCGGGCGATTTGGCCCGGGCATTGATGCTGTGCCAGCGCGCTTCGGGCGGCAGCCAGAAGACGTTCGCGGCCAGATATTCGTCGCGGTTCTCGGCGGCTTCGGCGCGCGAGGGCTTGTCTTTGATAAACCACTCGCTTTGGGGATCGGAAAAGCCGAACAGGAGTTGCTCGCGTTTTTCCGCGAAAGCGTCGGAAATGTACTTCAGGAAGATGAGGCCCAGACAGACGTGCTTGTATTCCGAGGCGTCCATGTGGCCGCGCATCTTGTCTGCGGCGGCCCAAAGCTGGGCCTCGAATTCGAGCGCGGAGCCGTTGGCTGGTTTCTGGTGGTTTCCCTTTGCCATGACGTGATGGCGGAATCGTAGGCCAACGGGCGGGGGAGGCAATGAAAAAGAAGGTCGAGGGTTGAGGGGCGGAGGCGCAATGACGAATGCCGAATGAGGCGCCCAAGCTCTGGCCGGAATGGGTTGCTCATCATGAGAAATTCACCCGGATGGCGGTTATTTGTTCCGGCCTTTCAGGCCTTGGTGGACTTTTGAAAACGGGTGATCTGGGCCTGCGCTCGCCGGACTCGCTCCAGCCCAGGCTATCACATGGCGGGCCTTCGGCCCTGAAGCAACCTGAAGCAACGGCAAGGCAGGGTGGTGTGTGGATGGCAACCCCGCAATGCGATGGCCCGGGCTGATGCCAAGCCGCGGCTCGGCCTCCGCCGATACATTTTACAAACGGCGGGTTTTGGCCCAAACTGGGAAAAATGAAAACGAATCCGTTCTTGAAAACACTGCCCACCTACCAGCCTGGCCGGCCCATCGAGGAGGTCGCGCGCGAACTCGGGCTGCCGGTGGACTCCATCATCAAGCTGGCGTCCAACGAAAACCCGTTTGGCCCGTCGCCGCTGGCCGTCGCCGCGTTGCACCAGGCCATTTCCAGCGTGCACCTGTATCCGGACGGCAACGCGTTTTACCTGAAACAGAAGCTGGCGGCCAAATGCGGCGTGGAACCGGCCAATCTGGTTCTCGGCAACGGTTCGAATGAGATCATCGAGTTCACCGGCCATGCCCTGCTGGAGCCGGACACGAATGTGGTGGTGTCGCAATACTGCTTCGCGATTTATCCCATCGTGGCCAGAATGTTTGGCGCGGACGTCATCAGCGTGCCGGCGAGGAACTTCGGGCATGACCTGCCGGCGATGCTGCGCGCCATCACCGCGCGGACGCGGATCGTGTTCGTGGCCAACCCGAACAATCCCACCGGCACGCTGGCGGCGCGCGAAGAGCTGATTCAATTCGTCAACGAGGTGCCGGAGGATGTGCTGCTGGTGATGGACGAGGCGTACATTGAATTCCTGGAGGAACCCCTGGACTTGATTCCGCTCATCCGGCTGGGCGCGCGGAAGAACCTGATCTTGATGCGGACGTTCTCCAAGATTTACGGGCTGGCCGGCCTGCGCCTCGGTTACGGCATCGCGGATCGGGAACTGATCTCGGCGCTGGAGAAAATCCGGCAGCCGTTCAATGCCAATCTGCCGGCCCAAGCCGCCGCGCTGGCCGCGCTGGACGACGAGGAGCACGTGCGGAAGACGCGCGGAAACAATTTCGCCGGGCTGGACTTTTTCGCCCAGTCCCTCCGGAAACTGAAGCTGGAATACGTCCCCTCCTTCGCGAATTTCATCCTGGTGCGCGTGGGCGAGGGGCAGAAGGTTTTTGAGGCCATGCAGAAACTGGGGGTGATCACGCGGCCCATGGGCGGTTATCAATTACCGGAATGGATCCGGATTTCCATCGGCACGCGGGCGGAAAATGAGCGCTGCCTGGAGGCGCTGGGCAAAGCGCTGCCAAAATAATTATTTGAATCGCGCGGGAAACCGGCTAGTTATTTCACGTGGCCATGAAACCAACCGACCTGCGGGGCATCCTGCACTATATTCCGCAATTCCGCGAGCGGACGTTTGTCCTCGCGCTGGATGGCGCGATCGTCACCGACGAAAACTTCGCCACGCTGCTGCTGGACGTGGCGGTGCTGCGGTCGCTGAACATCCGCGTGGTGCTGGTGCATGGCGCGTCGGCGCAGATCAAGGCGCTGGGGGAGAAGCAGGGCGTCAAGGTGTCGAATGCCGACGGCTCGGGCATCACGGACGCGGCGACGCTGCAACTGGCGCTGGACGCGGCGAACCGGCTGACCCACGAGATTCTCGAGGGCCTGTCGGCCAACGACCTGCGCGCCGTCTGCCCGAACGCGATTATTGCGCATCCGCTGGGCATTCTCCAGGGCGTGGACCATCTGTTCACCGGCAAGGTGGAGCGGGTGGACGTGGAGCTGCTGCAAATGCTGCTGGCGCAGGGCATCATCCCGGTCATTCCGCCGCTGGGATTTGATGGCGACGGCCGGACGTACCGCGTGAATTCCGACAGCGTGGCCGTGGCGGTGGCCGAGGCGCTGAAGGCCGTGAAGCTGATGTTCATCACGGCGCAGGACGGCATCCTGGTGCAGGGCCGGCTCATCCGGCAAATGCTGCTGGCGGACTTTGAATCCGTGCTGGCAATGCAAAAAAGCGACATTCTGGCGGAGCAGCAATCCAAGGCGCTGCACATGGTGGCGGCCTGCAAGGCGGGCATTCCGCGCGTGCACGTCATCAACGGCCGGGTGGACGAAGGCATGCTGGCGGAGGTGTTTTCCAACGACGGCATTGGCACGCTGATTTACGCGAACGAATACCAACAGATCCGCCGCGCGATGAAAAAGGACATCCGGGCCATACAATTGCTCACGAAAAAGGCGGTGGAGGCCGAGGAACTCGTGCGGCGGACGCGCGCGTCGATTGAGAAAAACCTGGGCGACTATTTCATATTTGAGACGGACCGGAATCCGGTGGCGTGCGTGGCCTTGCACGTGTATCCCGAGCACAAGAAAGGCGAGCTAGCGTGCCTGTACGTCAACCCATCGCACGAGAACCACGGCATTGGCCGGAAGATGATTCAATTTGTGGAGAACCGGGCGAAGGAACAGAATTTGAACGAGGTGATCACGCTCTCGACGCAGGCCTTCACCTATTTCCAGTTGAAAGGCGGCTTCAGCGAAGGCACGCCGGATGATCTGCCGCCGGCGCGCCGCGAGAAATACGATCAAAGCGGAAGAAATTCAAAGGTGCTCGTGAAGAAATTGAAGTGACGTCCGCGGAACTATGACGGGCAGGCGGTGTTTGATCGTGCGTGATGGGTGCTGGGCGTCCGCCTGCGAGCGCCCGCTGGTTTTCGCGCGCTGGCGGGTTTGACGCCCGGGCGAAAGCGGCGGTGAACGCGCCGCACTCCAAACGCTTCGCGAATTTGCAGGCCGCCTGGCAGTCCCCCCAGCGTTTGGCGGGCACTGGCCGGTAAATATTATTAGGCGCAAGGCGCACTTTGCCGCTAGACTGGAGCAGTCATTTGACGGCTCGCAGACCCGATGATTTACACGCAGACTGGATGATTGAAGTCTCCAATTTAACCAAGCGCTACGCCGGCCGCACCGCGGTGGACGACATTTCGTTCACGGTGGCGCGCGGCGAGGTGGTCGGCCTGCTCGGCCCCAACGGCGCAGGCAAGAGCACGACCATGCGCATATTGTCGGGCTTCCTGCCGGCCACCAGCGGCACGGTGCGGGTGGGGGGCTTCGACGTGTTTTACGAGGCGGACGAGACCCGGCGGCGGATCGGTTACATGCCCGAAAACAATCCGCTGCACCCCGAAATGCGGGTGCGCGAATACTTGAAATTCCGCGCGCGGCTCAAGGGTCTGGGGTGGCGGCGCTCACGCGAACGCGTGAGCGTGGTGATGGAGCAATGCGGCCTGGCGGACGTGGGCCGGCGGGTGATCGGCCAGCTATCCAAGGGCTACCGGCAGCGGGTCGGCCTGGCGGACGCGCTGGTGCATGACCCGGAATTGATTATTTTGGACGAGCCGACCATCGGCCTGGACCCGCACCAGATTCGCGCCGTGCGCGCGCTGATCAAGAATCTGGGGGGCAAGCACACGGTGCTCATATCCACGCACATCCTGCCGGAAGTGGAAATGATGTGCGGGCGCGTACTGATCATGTTCAACGGCCGCGTGCTGGCCTCGGACACGCCGGACAATTTGCAGCGCCGGATGGCCGGCGGCAGCCAGATCATTGCCGAAATTGCCGCGCCGATCGAGGCGCTGAACGCCGCTTGGGAAACCCTGCCGGAAGTGGAGCAGTTTGATGTTTCGGCCGCGGACGGCGAGTTTTTCCGCTGCGCGCTAACCCCGCGGGACGGCCTGGATCTGCGCCCGCAGATTGCCGCGCTGGCCTGCCAGCACGGCTGGGGGCTGCGGGAGTTGACGCGCAGCCGCCATTCGCTGGAGGACATTTACGTCCAGGTCACCAAGCCCCGAACGGAGGAGCAGGAATGAGAGTATTCTGGGTCTTGCTGCGCCGGGAACTGGCGTCCTATTTCTTTTCCCTCACGGGCTATGTGATCATCGCCGCCATCACGTTTTTGACCGGCGAGAGCTTTTTGCAGCTGATCAACGCGCTGAACAACGATCCCGATCCCTGGACGATGCCGGTGACGCAGATGTTTTTCAACACGCCGTATTTCTGGATGATCGTGCTGCTGTCGGCGCCAGTGATCACCATGCGGCTGTTCGCCCTGGAAAAGGCCAGCGGCACGTTCGAAACCCTCATGACCGCGCCGGTGAGCGAGCTGGAGGTGGTGGCCGCCAAATTCGCCGCGGCGTTTTTGTTTTACGTGATCATGTGGCTGCCCTTGCTGGCCTGCCTGTTCATCGTGGTGCATTTCACCAGCCAGGCCGGCGCGCTGGATTTGGGCACGGTCGGCGGCATGTACCTGGGAATTTTCCTGGCGGGCGGTTTTTTCCTGTCCTTCGGCTGCCTGGCCTCGGCACTGTCGCGCAGCCAGATGGTGGCGGCCATGGTGTCGCTCGCCTTCGGCGTGAGCCAGTTTGCCCTGGCCTGGTGGGCCCGGAATATCCCGGTCTCGGACGACTGGCAGTCGCAGCTGTGGTCGTGCCTGAACCTGTTCGACCAGATGAACGACCTGGCCCGGGGCGCGGTGGACACCCGCGCGCTGATTTTTTACCTGAGCGCGACCTTCCTGTTTCTGTTTCTGACGCTGCGCGTGCTCGAAAGCCGCCGCTGGAAATAACATGAGCGACGACCCAAAATCCAGGCCCAGTTTTTCTGCCGCCAATCGCTGGCGGATCGGCTTCGACGTGGTGCTGCGGACGGTCCTGGTGCTCGCGGTGGCGGGCATGTTGAATTATCTCGGCGCGAAATTCTTCCACCGGTTTTATCTGAGTTCCCAGACGCGGATGGCTCTCTCCTCGCGCACGCTCTCCGTGCTGCATTCGCTGACCAACCACGTCGCGGTGACCCTTTACTATGACCGCCAGGCGGATTTCTACGCCGACGTGGCGGGGCTGCTGAACGAATACCGGGCAGTCAACAAGCACATTACCGTGGATACCGTGGATTACAACCGCGACGCCGGCAAGGCGGAGATCATCAAGGCGAAATACCAGAAGTATTTCGCGTCCCAAGCGGACAAGGATCTCGTCATATTCGACTGCGGGGGGCGGGTGAAAGTGTTTCCCGGGGCCGAACTCACCAGCTATAAGACCACGCTCACCGGGTCGCATCCCAGCCCAAACGACCCGAAGAAGCCGGAACTGGAATTTGGGCGCCGCCCCGTCGCCTTCAATGGCGAGCGGGCGTTTACTTCCATCCTGCTGGCACTGGCCAGTCCGCAGCCGCTCAAGGCGTATTTCTTGCAAGGGCATGACGAACCGTCGCTGACCGATTCCGGCAATGTCGGCTACCAGAAATTTGCGTCCGTGTTGCAGCAAAATTATATCAGCGTCACGAACCTCGAGTGGATCGGCAACGCGGGCGTGCCGGCGGATTGCAATTTGCTCATCATTGCCGGGCCGGATCGCCAGCTGAAGGAATCTGAGCTGCAGCAAATAGCCCAATATCTGCGCGAAGGCGGGCGTTTGCTCATGTTGTTCAATTTCGCTTCGCAAGGACATCCGACCGGCCTTGAAACCCTTTTGCAATCGTGGGGCATCGGCGTCATGGATGACACGGCGCTGGATGCCGAACATACCATTACCACCCACGATATTGTGGTGTCCACTTTCAACAAGCATCCCGTGGTGGATGCCGTTTCGCACTCGCAGTTGCAACTGTATTCGCCCCGCCCCATCCTGAAGCTTCCCAAATCCAGTCAAACGGCCAATTCCCCGCAAGTGGACGAATTGTTTGCCACCAGCGAGGGTGGAACGCTTTTGGAAAACCGCAACGAGCCGCCGCATAACTATCCACTGGCCTGCGCCGTCGAGCAGAAACCGGTCGCTGGGGTCAATAATCCGCGGGGAAACACCAGGATCATCGTGGTTGGCGATGACATATTTCTGGGAAACTATTATATCGATTCCAGCGGCAACCGTGATTTTCTCAACGCGGCGGTCAACTGGCTGTGCGACCGGCCTTGGCTGGTGGCCGGCATCGAACCGCGCCCGGTCACGAATTTCCGGCTCCACCTCACCCGGCAGCAGCAGCGGCAATTGACCTGGCTGCTCCTGGGCGCGCTGCCCGGCGGGGTGCTCTTTTTCGGCTGGCTCGTCTGGCTCGTGCGCAGAAAATGAAATCCAAAGCCACCCTCCTCTGGTTCCTGCTCGCCGCGGCCCTCGCCGGGGCCATCTGGGTTTCGGACTATTATTTTCAGTCCGCCGCCACCGGGCCAAAACTCCTGTTCGCGGGCTTGCGCGCCGGCCGGGTGACCGGCCTCCAGGTGGTGCCGGGCGGCGCGCGCGAAATCAGCGTCATCCGCACCAACCATGGCTGGCTCCTGGAGAGGCCCATCCGCTATCCCGCCCAGGCCGCCACCATTGATGGCTTGCTCGACACGCTGGAAAAACTCGCGCCGGTCATGTCCTTCTCCGCCGGCGAGATGAGCGGACGCAAAAATGCGGATGCCGAATTCGGCTTCAATAATCCGCAATTTACGCTGGATCTGACTGCCGGCGACCAAACCTGGCATCTGGTGGTGGGCAACAAAACCGCGCCCGGCGACGGCCTCTACGTGCGCCTGGTGGGCACGGCCGGCGCGTATGTGACCGAGCCCACGTGGATGAATTTTCTGCCGCATGACGCCAGCGACTGGCGCGACACCTCGCTCGTGGACGTGCCGGACACGCTGGACTGGCTGGTCGTCACCAACGGCACCCAAGGCATCGAACTGCGGTGCGACGCCACCAACCGGCTGTGGCGGATGGTGCGCCCGCTGTCCGCCCGGGCCAACAACCTGCGCATCGTCGCCGCCGTGCAGCAATTGCGCACCGCGAAAGTCACGCGTTTCGTGACGGACGATCCCAAGGCCGATCTGACCACCAACGGGTTGGAACCGGCCCTGCTGGATGTCTGGCTGGGGAGCGGCACGAATCTGCTGGCCGGCGTGCAGGCAGGGAAAGAGGCCGGCAGCACGGGCGGGGAAATATACGCGCGCCGCGAAGGCTGGAATGCAGTGGTCACCACGCCCAAGGAACCGCTGGCGCCCTGGCGCGGCAGCGTCAACGAATTCCGCGACCCGAATCTGCTCGAACTAAGCGCGCCCGTCGCGGAAGTCGAGGTGCACGAGGGAGGGAATAATTTCACGCTGCAGCAGCAAGGCTCGAATGCCTGGACCGTGGCGGGCGAAAAATTTCCCGTGAACGCGGACCAGGTCACGTGGTTCATCCAGACCGTGGCCGGCCTGCAAATCGCGGTCACGAACTTTATCCAAGACGTGGTCACGGCTTCGGGCCTGACCAACTATGGCCTGTTCAACCCGTCGCGGCAAATCACCTTGCGCGCCGCCGCGGGCGACACCAACCGCGTCATCGCCCAACTATGGTTCGGCGGCATCACCAACAACCAGATCTATGTGCGGCGCGGCGACGAGCCTTTTGTCTATGCGCTGGCGCTGTCGGACCGGTTGCAAAACCTGTTGCAGCAACAGGGCGATTTTTTTCGCGACCTGCGGATCTGGCATTTCTCCGAAACCAACGTCGCGCAGGTCACGCTGCGGCAGAACGGGAAGACCCGGCAGCTGGTTCGCACGGGCACCAACGACTGGTCGCTGGCCGCCGGTTCGCAGGGCATCATCAACGGGCCCGCCATCGAGGAAACCATGCACCAGCTCGGCCAGCTCACTTCGTATGGCTGGATGGGCCGCAAGTTCGATGCGGCGCTGGATGTCGGGCTGACCACGAACAGCCTGGCGGTGACCATCGAACTCAAGTCGGGGGAGAAGCGCACGCTCGCCTTTGGAAAGAGAGAGCCGATCCCGTCGCTGAACACCAGCACCGCGCTGGCCATCGTGACCTTGGACGGCGAGCGCTGGGCCTTCGTGTTTCCGCCGGTGCTCCTGCCTCTGGTCGCGGAATGGCTGACCATCCCGGACACCACGCCGTAGCCGGTACGACTCAATGCAACCACAGATGGACACAGTCCGGCTCACGCCGCCACCAAATCGTCCTTCGTCGTAATCGAAAGCCGGAGAATTCGAGGGCGAGATCCTAAAAACTTGAGTTCATCATGTTTTCCGGCCAATGTTCCACGACATGAGTTTCAAACCCGGATTTTGGCGCAAGTGCCGCCTCGCCTTTCTCTGCGCCCGGGTTGTGGTCTGGGCCATCGTGCTGGTTTTGCTGCTGGCCTTCGCCTGGTTGAATCTCATTGGGCTGCCGGATTTCCTCAAGACGCGCCTGGTGTCGGCGCTGCATCAGCGCGGCGTGCAACTGGAATTCACCCGGATGCGGCTGCGCTTTTACCACGGCCTGATTTGCGACAATGTCCGCATCGGCGTGGCGCAAGGCGGCAATGGGCCGGTGCTGACGGCGCGCGAGGTGCAGTTGCGCTTGAACTATCTGGCGCTGCTGCACGGGCGCGCACAGGTGGACGGCCTGGTGCTGCGGCAGGGGAAATTCTTCCTCCCGCTGGCGGGCAACGATTCCCTCGCCCTGATCAACCTCCAGGGCGAATTGCGGATCCTGCCGGATGATACCTGGTCATTGGACCAGTTTCGGGCGGACCTGGCCGGGGCCACGTTTACGCTCGGCGGCGAAATCGCCCACGCGCCGGAATGCCGGAACTGGAAAATGTTCGCCGCCGCCAGCGCCCCGGACCGCGGCAGCGTGCAGAGTTCCCTGCAGAGTTTCTCCGAGACGCTGAAACGGATTCATTTTGAGGGGAAACCGCAGTTGGACGCGCGGTTGAATGGCGATGCGCGGGACGTCCACTCGTTTGCGTTTACGTTTCTTGCGCGCGCCCCCGGGGTGCAAACGCCTTGGTTCAGCGCGAGCAACCTGGAGTTTGCAGCGCGCGCCGTCGCCCCCGTCAGCGCCCCGCTTTCCCAAGACCCAGCGTGGGGCTGGTGGACCAACTTGCAGCCGTTCCGGCTGGACTGGCTGGCGCGCGGCACCGAGCTGAAGACCGCCAAGCTGGAAGCGGACGCGGTGGATGCGAGCGGTTACTGGAACGCGCCGGAACTGGTCCTCACCAAATTGTCCGCCCGGCTTGGGGGCGGCCGGCTGGAAGTTGGCGCGAAACTGGACGTGGGCTCACGAGAGTTGAATTTCACCGTCAATTCCGGTTTTGACCCGCACGCGGTGGCGGCGCTGCTGACGGACCCGGCGCGCGAGCAGTTGGCGAAAATCACCTGGACCCTGCCCCCGCGCGTGCAGGCCGGCGGCACGCTGGACTTGCCGGCGTGGACCAATGGCGCGTTCTGGCAGGGCGGCCGGGGACAAGCTGTCTCCTCCCCGCCAGCAGGCGCATCGGGCTGGCCGGAATACCTGGAATCGAGCCTGCGGTTGCGCGGGGAGCTGGCGTTTGCCAACACTGTGGTAGCCGGCATGCCACCACTCGACTCCTTGCAAACGCACTTCACCTGCACAAACCTCGTCTGGGGACTGTCCGATTTGGAACTCACTCAGGGCCGCACTGCGCTGAAGGCGGCCATCGAGGCAAACGAGCCCACTAAGAATTTCAACGGGGTGATCAGCGGCAAGCTGGACGCGGAGAGCGTCCGGCCCTTTTTAACCGCCACCAATGCCGCGTTCGGCTTCCAGCTGCTGACCTTTCGCGAGCCGGTGGCGCTGGCGCTGGCCGTGGCCGGCAACTGGCGCGAATTCTCCACGCTGTCGGCCACCGGCCGCGTGGCCGCGACGGATTTCGCCATCCGCGGACAGTGGGTGGACAGCCTGCAGACGGCGCTGGCATACACAAATTTGACCGCGCAGTTTTACCATCCCCAACTGGCGCGGGCCAGCGGCGCGGAAAAGTTTGCGGCGGAAAGCGTGACTCTGGACCTAGCGGGGCAGAGATTATACATTCACGGCGGCGCGGGCAGCGTCTCGCCGGTTGCCGTGGGGAGGGCCATTGGGCCCAAGACGGCCGAAGGGATGGCGCCTTATCAATTCCTGGCCCTCCCGAAGACGAAGGTGGAAGGCTGTATTCCCCTGAAACAAAAGGACAGTGAACTGGTGAACGACGACGCGGACTTGAGGGTGGAGGTCATCGGCACCGCGCCGTTTCGCTGGCGAAGGTTTGAGACGCCACGCATCACCGGCACGATCCACTGGCTGGCTCATGACTTGATTTTGACGAACGCCGTATCCGAATGCTACGGCGGCACGGCCAGAGGCTGGGGCGTCTTTGACGTGGACACGCCTGGCGACGGCACGGATTTCTCCTTTATGCTGGAGGGAACCAACGTGGATTTCAACGCCATGGGCCGCGCGCTCTGGTCGCCAACCAACCAGTTGCGGGGCGGCTTATCCGGCAAGGTGAAAGTGACCAGCGCCAATTCCGCGGACTGGCGCACGTGGAACGGCTACGGCCAAGCGCAACTGCGAAACGGGCTGCTGTGGAACGCGCCGGTCCTCGGCCGGATGTCTCCCGTGCTGAACACGCTCACGCCGGGGCTGGACATCGGCAGCAGCCGGGCGACAGACGGAGAAGGACAATTCACCATGACCAACGGCGTGATTTACACGGATTCACTGGAAATCCGTTCGCTGATGATGCGGCTCGATTACGTGGGCACCGTGGATCTGGAGGAAAACGTGGCGGCGCGGGTCAGGGCGCAACTATTGCGCAACACCCCGGTGTTTGGCGGCATCTTCAGCCTGGTGCTCACCCCGGTGAGCAAAGCCTTTGAATGCGAAGTGACCGGCACGCTCGAACAGCCCAAAATCACGCCCGCTTATATTCCTTTCCCCCGGGTGCTTACCGCGCCGCTGCACCCCATCCGCACCTTCGAGAAAATCTTCGCCCCGACGGCGACGAACAGTCCGGCAAATCCGTGACCAGGGCGAAACCCGAAGTTCAAAATCGAAGGCCGAAAGCCGGGTTTTGGCGTAATGCCTTTCGGAAATTCAAAATGGCTTAAAATCAATGGAAAGATACAACCCCGTTGGGGTTGGTGATAATTAGGGAACTTACCCAGGGTAGCTCACAAGCTCGCAACCGTGGGCTGAATGATAGAATCCCTTTGGGATTCGGGACGGGAATTTCCGAAAGGCATTAGGATTAGCCCGGTTAGCCGATCCCCCAATGCGTCAATCCCCAGGGGGCTTTCGCGGGGGGAAACAGGACGCTTTCGTGGCGGAGGCGGTCCAGCAGGAGGAGGACCACGAACAGCATCAGGAAATGCATGGGGAAATTCCACCCAAACACTTTTTCAACGCTGGTATTATAGCGGGACACGTACTCTTCGAAGGCGCCCACCAGCGCGCCCAGCAATACCGCGAAGGCGCCCCAGCGGAGATTCATAAACAGCGTGAGCAGGATGGCGGGTATCAGATACAGCGGCAAGAAAGAGACGCGCGGGCCGGTCCAGAGGTCGCCCCAAGCGATGAGGAAAAAGCCCAAGCCGCTGGCCAAAACGACCGCCCAATTGCCCGCCAAGTCCGCAGTCCGGCGGTCGCCGGCGATCAGATGTCTGAATAAATCCTCTTGCTGGCGAATTCGATCCGTCAGGAAAACGCACAGCTGCAAGAGGATCAAGCGCATGACTGAGTTCCAGCACAGGAGGTCAACCGGGTGTGAAGCCGGGTCCTTGGCCATGGCTACCATGGGGCCGAGCACTGCCCCCGCGTAGGCGAACACCGTGCCCCATCGGCGATTGATTTTCCAAGCCGCCAGCAGGCAGGGAAGGGCATAGAGGGGGAGCAGGGTCAGATGATTCGCATAAAAATATTGCACATTGGCCACGGCGGCGAGCCAGATGGGGGCAAGGAGGAGCACCGGCCAGCCAGATTTAAAATAGGACGACAGCGAGCGGCTGTCGCCAGCGCTCAGCGTCGGTTCCCAAAACACGTTGGCCAGCTGTGACCAGGCGGAGTTCAATTGACCCCAGGCATCCGCCCACAGGCCTGGCGGGTCGGCCGGAGCGCGGATGACGCCGGGTCGGCCGGTGGATTTGCCGTGAAGCGGGGGCGAGAATTGCCAGCGCGCCGCGAGCAGTGCGAACAATGCATCCACCTGTTGGCCGCCTTCCAGCGGCTGAACCACCCAGCGGTGGTGGAGCAGGTACGCCAGCACCAGCGGTTTGACCATGGAGCTGATGCCGGCGGCGTCCGCGAATTTTTCGAAGCGCGGCGAGCGCAGCAATTCTTCCAACTCGGCGGCCACGCGCTCCACCGAATGCCGCCGGGCCAGGATGGAGGTCTGCACGACGAAATGAAACCAATCCCAGCCGGGAATACCCTGGAGATTGCCGCGCTCCCAGTCAAACGCCTGCAAATCCTGGGAATTGATCGCGCGAATGTTCCAGGGCGCAAAATCGCCGTGGTGCAGGGTGCTGCAAATCCTGTTGCCGGCCAGGGCCGCCCGTATCGGGGGCCACGCGTCGGGGGCGGCGCTGCCGGCTTGCGTCTCCAACTCGCGCCAGGCATCGAAGTTTTCAATCGGCTGAGCGGGCCCGGGATGGAGCCAGGAATGAAAAAGAACTTCCATCCCGGCATCGTCGTTCGGACTGGCTCCCGGATAATAGTCGGTGGCAAAAGCCGATATTTCCGGCGTGCGCAGGCGGCCGGTGAGGTGGATGCAGCCGAGCTTGTTGGCTGGAAGTTTTTCCAGCAGCCCGGCTTCGCGGTCGGTGGCGGCCCGGCCGCTGGCATCCAAGCCCAGCTTGACGACTTTCAGCGGGCGGTTGGTCTGGTCGCAGACCAGGAGGACGAGCCGCGATTTTTGACTTTCAGTGCCGCCGAATTTGATCGCCGGCGCCGGGAGCCCGGCGAAGGGCACGCCCGATTGCTCCGACAAGAAGCGGATGAGGTCCGAATTCTCACTGGCCCGGAAGGTGAACTTCTGAAAGATGGCCGCCCCCGGCGAGCGGAGCACCACGGGCAGCAAGGCCCGCCAGATTTTCGCCCGCCGGCGCTGTGCGGAATACAGCTCCAGGCCGATAAAGGTGTTCAACGCGGCGGTGGGCAAGAGCAGGAAGGGACGCCGCCGGCGCCGGATCAGCCGCCAGGTGAAGTCGCGGGCATGGCCGAGCGGCTTTTCGCCCAGGAAAAGATGCGCCATGACCGACTGAACATTCTTGGGCATGGTTCAGCACGGCCGACAGACGAACATCATATCAATCGAGCAGCTGCGCCAGGGATTTTCACCAGCCAAGAGTTCGTCCACGACTGCCGCCGGGCGGCGCAGGGGTGTGCGATATAATGTGGGCGGCAAAATGCCAAAGCCGAGGTGGCGCATAATCTGAAAACCAGACGCGCGCAGCAGCTCTTTTGTTACAGCCGGCGACATTTCGTTGAGCATGGCTCCGGCCGGCCGCAAGGCTTCGCGCCAGCGCCGCCATAAGATGGCTGGATGCCGCAGCGACCGCGAGTTGCCATGGACATTGACGATGAGCAGGCCGTCCGGCTCGCGCAGGACCTCGCGCAATTTGCCGAGCACGCGCCGCCGCAGGGCCGGCTCCACATTCAGCAAGAAGCGAAAAGCGGTGATGAGGTCGTAGTTTTTTTGGAGCAGCTGGGGCTGCGCCAGGATGTCGCCCACCTTGAACTGCGCGCGGGAGCATTTGGCGCGGGCCAGCGCAACCATGGTCTCGGAAATGTCCACGCCCTCGGCGGCCGCCACCTGCGATTCCAAGCAAGCCAGCACGCGCCCGGTGCCGCAGGCGAAGTCGAGCAGCCGAACCGGAGCCTGCCGCCCGCGCTGAAAATCCCGGAGGATCTGTTCGAGCACCGGCCGCTGCCATTCCCAGACCAGCGAAGCATAGCTGCCTGGCCCGTATTCCTTGGATTCATACGCCTCCACGTCGGCCGGGTCTTGAAAGCGGCTGGAATAACTGGTGGCCTCGGACATCGCTGTGGCTTCAGATTTGGTAATCACTCAGGCGGCTTTTCACGGCTTCCAATATTTCCAGATAACACTCTTCCACGCCCAGGGCGATGGTGTTGATGTAGTGTTCCCGCTCCTGGGGGCGGGGCACTTCGAAGGGATAGTTGATCAACTGCTTGACCTGCCCCTCCAGCGCCCGCTTGTAGAGGCCCTTGGGGTCGCGCGCCATGCAGACATCCAGCGGCGCATGAATGTAGAACCACACCAGCCGGTCGCCCAAAATCCGGGCCACCAGATCGCGCTGCCCATGCTCCGGGGCCATGGTGGAGACCACCACGTTCAGGCCCTGGTCGGACAGCAGCCGGGCGATTTCGGCGATGCGCCGGTGGTTTTCCAGCCGGGCCTCCGGCTTGAAGCCCAAGTCCGAGCAAAGCGTGGAGCGCATTTCGTCGCCGTCCAGGCACACCACGGGAATTTTCCGGTCGGCCAGGCCGTCGCGCAGCCGCAGGGCCAGCGTGGTCTTGCCCGCGCCGGAACGTCCAAACAGCCAGAATACTTTCGTCAACGTTCTCATTAGTTCAAGTTGAAGCTCAAGAGGTTACAATTTGCGCTCCGATAGACAATGTTTTTCAGAACGAGGCACTTGGTTGCTTGACCCATTTCCGTCGTCCTTTCAGGACGAATTGACTTTTGCCGCGTTGCCAGACGCTGGCGTGTCTGGCTTATGTCCGGCGCCCTTCCAGGGCTAAGCGGATGCCCGCGAAGAATTTTGTCTCCCCCCACGACTTTAGCCAGGACGGTTGACCAAGCCGCCGCCGACTTTGTCACTGGCCCTGCAGCTGAGGCTCGAACTGCAATTCGGCCAGGCGGCGGTAGAGGCCGTTTTCCTGCGCCTGCAATTCGGCGTGGGTGCCGGATTCCACGAGCAGGCCATCCCGGATGACCAGGATGCGATCCGCGCGCCTCACGGTGGACAGGCGATGGGCGATCATAAAGGTGGTGCGATTCTCCATGAGCCGGTCCAAGGCCAGCTGCACGAGCCGTTCGCTCTCGGAATCGAGGGAGCTGGTGGCTTCATCCAGAATGAGAATGGCGGGGTTTTTCAAGATGGCCCGCGCAATGGCCACCCGCTGCCGCTGGCCGCCGGAGAGTTTCACGCCGCGTTCGCCGACCAGGGTCTGATAACCTTCTGGAAAGGGCTGGATGAATTCATGCGCGTAGGCCTGCCGCGCGGCCTCCAGGATTTCGGCTTCGCTGGCGCCGGGCCGGCCATAGGCGATATTCTCGTAAATGGTGCCGCCAAACAGCAGGGATTCCTGCGGCACGATGGACATCTGATTGCGCAGCCAGGCCAGCGGATACTCCGGCGCCGGGCCGCCATCCATCCGGATTTCGCCGGGCTGGGGATCGTAGAAGCGCAACAGCAGCGCGATGATCGTGGATTTGCCGGAGCCGCTGGGGCCGACCAGCGCGATTTTCTCGCCGGGCCGCACCGCGAAGGAAATCCCCTTGAGGACTTCCACTTCGGCGCGGGAGGGATAGCGGAACCGGACGCTGCGGAATTCCACTTCACCGCGCAATGGCGGGCGAAGAGCGGTCGCAGCGGGGCTGGGCGAAGCGCCCGGCGAACCCGCAGGCGGGACGCCTGCGCCATCTGGGGTGGCGGAGAAGGTTGACGGCCTGGCCACGGCAAACTCCGGCTGCTCCTGCAGCAGTTCGCGGACGCGATGCGAGGCGCCGACGGCTTTTTGCACCTGGCTGTAGAGATCGGCGAACTGGCCCATGGCGCCCGCCACGAACGCCGTGTAGAGCACAAAGCGCGTCATCTCGCCGAGGCTGATGCGCCCGCTCTGGAGCAGCGAGGCGCCGGACCACAGCACCACCACGATGCAGCCGAACAAGGCGAACACGATGAAGGCAATGAACGCGCCGCGCAACCTGGCCCCGCGCAGCGCCACGCGCAGATAGGCGTCGAGGCTCCGGCCATAGCGCGCGATTTCGAAGCCTTCGTTGACGAAAGCCTTCACATTGAAGATGCCTTGCAGCGTTTCTTCCACAATGGTGCCGCTCTCGGCAAGCTTGTCCTGGGCTTCGCGGGAGTTCCCGCGCAGCTTGCGCCCGAAGACCACGGCCAGCACGATGACCGGCGGGACGGCGCTCAACATGATGAGGGTGAGCCGGGCCGACGTGGCGGCAATGAGAATGATGCCGCCGAGGAGGATCAGGGATTGCCGCAGGAATTGGGGCACCACCATGATGAGCGTGGCCTCGATCTGGGTGAGGTCGGCGGACAGGCGGCTGTTGAGTTCGCCCACGCGGCGCTGGCCGAAGAAGGCCATGGGCTGGCAGATCAGCCGCGCGTAAGTGTCCCGGCGCAAATCCGCCAGGGCGCTTTGGCCCACGCGGGTCATGGTTGTGGAATGGAAGTAAGAGCTGGCGGCCTGCACCGCCAGCACGCCCAGCATGACCAGCGCCACCAAGTTGATCCGGTGCGGGAGCCACGCCGGTCCGTGCGCGGCCCCCCCGGGCATGGCTGCATCCATCAGGCTGCCGGCGAGGAACGGAAAGCAAAGGCTCAACAGGCTGGATAAAACCAAGGCACCACACGCGGCGGCCAGCGGGCCGCGATACGGACGCAGGTAAGACAACAGGATGGCGGCCTCGCGCAGGCTTTCCCGCGTGAGTTTGGCTTTGGGCAAATCCAGGTCCGGCCGGCGCGCCATGGTCGCTGCATCGTGGCAAACGCAGCCCGTGGCCGCAAGGATGGAGCGCAGGGCGGCAACCCTGCCGCCCGGGAAAAAAGGTGGGTCAGGCAGGAGTCGCAGGAGCAATCCGACGCGCTTTGGCTTGCGAGGTTTTCTCCGCCGGGCAGGAAGCCCGGCTCTACGTCCGGCCCCGAATACTTTCGGGGCAGGCAGGGATGCCTGCCGCCACCATGCCGGGCGCCTGTTATGCAGGCGAAAAGCGTTGACGACGCAGGGCAGTCGCTCTAATAATTAAAACCAATGGCCATGCCAGTGAAATGCCGTGGCGCTCTTCGCACTCAGTACCGGCTGATTTTAGTTTCCGCGTCAGCCCTTTTTTTGCACGCGGCTTTCTTGGGTTCCTTGGGGGCGGCAGAGATTCTGCAATACACGTCGCGCACCTGGCAAACAGATGACGGGCTGCCTCACAATTCCGTGCAAGCCATGGCGCAAACGCACGAGGGTTATCTTTTGGTCGCCACGGGCGGAGGATTGGTTGGGTTCGATGGAACGCATTTCCATGCCCTGGACGCAAAGAGCAATCGCGCATTGAGCAATGAGACCGTCACCGCCCTCTGCACCGACAACTCAGGCGCGGTCTGGATCGGCACTTATAGCGGAGGCGTATTCCGCTGCCAAGACGGGGCGTGTTTGCACTTTGGCAAGACCAACGGCATGGCCGGTGACAGTGTGAGGGCCGTTTTTGAAAGCAGGGACCGATCCATCTGGATCGGCACTTCGACTGGTTTGAGCCACTTTAAGGACGGCCGGTTCACTAATTATACACGACTGTATTTCACGCGGCAGAAAACCCTGGCCTCAAGCATCATTAACTCCATCGCGGAAGACAAGGATGGCAATTTATGGGTTGCCACCTCCGGCGGCTTGAATCGCCTCAAGGGAACCAACGTGGACGAAGAGTTTACAATAACCAACGGCCTGCCGGACAATAATCTGCACACCGTTTTCGAGGATAAAGAAGGACGGCTATGGATAGGATCGAGCACAGGACTGGCGATGTATGAAAATGGGGCCTTTCATGCTTACACCGT